>Ga0182234_10257_pt1 | contig 16731 bp, 16 predicted proteins | sample hydfratesGB_TM_A_FD_145595 | JGI IMG/M metagenome (GOLD analysis project Ga0182234, IMG submission 145595) | Subsurface microbial communities from deep shales in Ohio, USA - hydraulic fracturing test GB_TM_A | ecosystem: Environmental > Aquatic > Deep subsurface > Shale gas/oil reservoir >...
CGATTTCCGGTGGTAATAGCGGAGGGGCAACACTTGTTCCCATCTCGAACACAAAAGTTAAGTCCTCCAGCGCCTATGGTACTGCATTGGTAACGATGTGGGAGAGTAGGTCGCTGCCGGTCCTTTTATACTCCCCGATAGCTCAGTTGGTAGAGCAGGTGACTGTTAATCATCTTGTCGCAAGTTCGAGTCTTGCTCGGGGAGCCATTTTTATTTAGAGACCTTTAAAGGGTCTTTTTTTATTTTAGATAGATTTTTTTAACTTGAAGTTTATTTTAATAATAGATATTTTATAAAACCGCTCATTAATTGTGAGTGGTTTTTGTGTTATAATTTACTTGCATTTTTTTATAAATATAGTATTATATAATTAAAGGTCAAGATAAGTCAAAGTTAGGAGGGGGAGAATATGTCAAGTTTATCTGATCAAATTGAAAGATATTTGCGAAGACAGATTTCTAAATATCAGGGTAAGGTAAAAATAAAAAGAAATCAATTAGCTGAAAATTTTGATTGTGCTCCTTCCCAAATAAATTATGTACTGGATACACGTTTTACAGTGGAGAAAGGTTATGTTGTAGAGAGTCAGCGTGGTGGTGGAGGCTTTATTAGAATTATTAGAGTAACCCTGGATTCGGAGAAAGAAGTAATCCAGAATGTTATAAATAAATTGGATAGAGAAATTAGTCAGAAAGAAGCTCATGGAATTATAAAAAGACTTTATGATAATGATTTGATTTCTGAAAGAGAATTATATTTAATGGAAAGGGCAGTTCATCGCAATGTCCTGAGTATTTCTTTACCGGAAAGAGATTATTTGAGAGGGCGTATCTTGAAAAATATGCTGGAAGTTATATTTAAAGTGAAGGAGGAGTAGCTAATGCTCTGTGATAGATGTGGAGAAAATGAAGCATCCGTTCATTTGACCAGGATTATAAATGGGCAGAAGGAAGAAATACATCTTTGTGAAGATTGCGCCCGGAAAAGCAGCAAGTTGAATTCTGATGATAATAATTTGAGTTTTCAAAGTCTATTATCCGGAATTTTAAATCATAATTTTTCTAATCAAGACTCATCGTTTTTCTCAAATAAAAATTCCGAAAAAGTGATTTGTCCCAATTGTGGTTTAAGTTATCAGGAATTTACTCAAAGTGGACTCTTTGGTTGTGGAGAATGTTTTAAGGTTTTTGATAAAAAATTAGATGATTTATTTAAGAGAATCCATGGCAACACAAGGCATAGTGGAAAATATCCTCTTTCATTTAAACAAAAAATTGAAGCAGAATCTGAAATAAATCAACTAAAAATAGATATGCAGACTGCTGTAGAAAATGAAGATTTTGAAAGAGCCGCTAAAATTAGGGATGAAATCCATGCAATCAAAGATGACATGGAGGAAGAGCAAAATGGAAAATAAATTTGTAAATAGTTGGCAGATGGAAACTGGAAAGGAAAAGGATGTTATTTTAAGTTCTAGAATTCGATTGGCAAGAAACTTAAAAAAATATAAATTTCCTAACAAGAGTAATGATCTCGAAAAAAATAAATTAATTGATATGTTAAGATCTAAACTTGATTTTTTAAATGATAGTGGATTTGAATTTTATTTAATGAGCGATTTAGATGAAGTTGAAAGAGAAGTTTTGCATGAGGAACATCTTATAAGTAGAGGACATACTGAAAGTACAACAACTAAAGCACTTTTTTTAAATAATACAAATCACCTTTCAATTATGATTAATGAAGAAGATCATTTAAGACTTCAAATTTTAAAAGCTGGTTTTGAATTCAGCAAAATTTGGGAAGTTATAGATCAACTGGATAATCAGTTGGATAAAAAATTAGAATATGCTTTTTCTGATAAATGGGGTTATTTAACCAGTTGCCCGACAAATGTGGGGACAGCTATGAGGGCTTCTGTGATGTGTCACTTGCCTGCTCTTGTTTTGAGTGGTAGAATTGATAATATTTTGGGGGCGGTTGGTAAGTTTGGTCTTACTGTTAGAGGTGTAGCTGGAGAAGGGAGCAGCAGTGAAGCTGAACTTTTTCAGATCTCTAATCAAATAACTCTTGGTTTTAATGAAAAGGAAATAATGGAAAAATTGGAGAGCGTCATTCAGCAAATCATTACTGAAGAGAGAAAAAGTAGAGAATATTTGTTGAGAAATAATTATATTAAACTAAAAGATAATGTTGCTAGATCTTTCGGTATTTTGAAATATGCCTATCAACTTGAAGAAGCTGAGGCTTTGAAATATTTATCAAGAATTAAATTTGGTCAGGATACAAATTTAATTAAAGAAAATATAGATCAGGATTTATTTTCAAAATTATTATTCAAAATAAAGGATGCTCATTTAAAATATAATTTTGGTAATAATCTTAATCAGGAAAAATTGAATATAAAAAGAGCGGAAGTTATAAGAAATATATTAAATGAGGAGTGAAAATAATGTTTGCTAAATTTACAGAAAGGGCAAGAAAAGTTTTAAGTATAGCTGAACAGGAAGCTTTAAAACTTAAGCATAGTTATGTAGGAACAGAGCATATTCTTTATGGTTTAATTGCTGAAGGTCAGGGGATTGCTGCTCGTTCACTAATAGATAATGGTGTTAGCAAGGAAGTAATTGAAAGCAAAATAATTGACATGATAGGAAAAGGACAGAATGAAGTTAAAGGCTCTATTGGTTTAACTCCCCGGAGTAAAAAGGTGTTAAATTTAGCGATGGATGAAGCTCGAAAGATGGGACACAATTATATTGGAACAGAACATCTTTTGCTTGGTCTGATTAGAGAAGGAGAGGGTGTTGCTGTTAGAATTTTGATGGATTTAAACAGTGACATCAGCAATATTAAAGAAGAAGTAGTTGATTTGCTTGGAGGGAAAAATTCTATGCAAAAAAACAAAAAATCTTCTGGTAGAAAAACTAAAAATTTGGATGAATACAGTCGAGACTTAACTGAAATGGCCAGGGAAAATAAACTTGATCCAGTTATAGGACGTGATAAAGAAATTAATAGAGTTATTCAGGTTTTAAGTCGAAGAACAAAAAACAACCCAGTTTTAATTGGTGAGCCTGGTGTTGGAAAGACAGCAATTATTGAAGGACTGGCACAGATGATAGTTAGTGAAAATGTACCGGAACTTTTATTGAATAAGCGAGTTGTTTCTCTCGATTTAAGTTCTCTTGTTGCAGGTTCAAAATATAGAGGTGAATTTGAGCAGCGTTTAAAAGCTGTAATGACAGAGATCATTGAAAGTGGAAATATTATTCTTTTTATAGATGAAATGCATACTTTAGTTGGTGCTGGTGCTGCTGAAGGAGCAATTGATGCAGCCAATATTTTAAAACCTGCTCTTGCCAGAGGGGAATTACAGGCTATTGGAGCTACGACTCTTGATGAATATAGAAAGTATATTGAAAAAGATGCCGCTTTAGAAAGAAGATTTCAGTCTGTACTTGTCGAAGAAAACTCAACTGAAGAGGCAATAGATATTTTAAAAGGATTGCGTGATCCTTATGAAGCCCATCACAAGGTTAAAATTACCGATCAGGCCATAGAAGATGCTGTTGTTTTATCACACAGATATATCTCAGACAGATTTCTACCGGATAAAGCAATTGATTTAATTGATGAGGCTGCTTCTAAAGTTAGGTTGAGTAATAGCACTAGACCACCTGAATTTAAAGAATTAAGTCAGAAATTAGAAGAGGCTGAAAAAGAAAAAGAGGCAGCTGTAAAAAATCAGGAATTTGAAAAAGCTGCCCGGATGAGAGATAGAGAAAAATCCTTAAAAAAGGAATTGGAAGAATTAAAAAACAACTGGGAAGATGAAAAAGGGAAAGCAGAAGCTGTTGTTACTACAGAAGATATTGCAGAAATAGTTTCGAGCTGGACTGGAATTCCTGTCACAAAACTGGAAGAAGCAGAAACTGAGAGGTTGTTGAGACTTGAAGACGAATTACACAAACGTGTTATCGGTCAGGACGAAGCAATTAAGGCTGTTTCCGAAGCCGTACGCAGAGCCAGAGCTGGCTTGAAAGATCCTAAGCGCCCAATTGGTTCTTTTATTTTCCTGGGGCCTACAGGTGTTGGTAAAACAGAATTGGCTAAAACTCTTGCTGAAACAATGTTTAATGATGAGGATGCAATGATCCGAGTTGACATGTCTGAGTATATGGAAAAACATTCGGTCTCGAGACTGGTCGGTTCACCTCCTGGTTATGTAGGTCATGATGAGGGCGGTCAATTAACTGAGCCGGTGCGCAGAAGACCATATTCTGTTATCTTGTTTGATGAGATCGAAAAAGCACATCCAGACGTATTTAATGTACTCCTGCAGATTTTAGAGGATGGTGTATTGACAGACACTCATGGCCGTAAAGTTGATTTTAAAAACACAATTGTTATTATGACCTCTAATGTGGGGGCGGACTTTATTGAGAAGCAGTCACAGCTTGGTTTTAAAACAGAAAATGATGAAGAAGCAAATTATGATAAGATGAAAGATAATGTTATGTCACAGCTTAGAAAGACGTTTAGGCCAGAATTTTTAAATAGGTTAGATGAAATTATTGTCTTCCATTCCTTAAATAAAGAGCATATCAAAAAGATTGTTGATCTAATGCTAGATGATTTAAGAGAGCGGCTGGAAGAAAAAGAAATTAAGCTTGAAATGACTGAAGCTGCTAAATCTAAACTGGCCGAGGATGGTTACGATTCTGAATTTGGTGCACGGCCTCTAAGAAGGACAATTCAGCGGCAAATAGAAAATCCACTTTCAATTAAAATTCTGGATAAAGAATTTGAAGAAAAGAATAAAATTATCGTGGATGTTAAAGACGATGAGTTTGAATTTAAAGTAAATTAGGCTTTTGACAGTAAATTAACCTCTCTTGTAAAATGCTGTAAAAAATGATATAATTATTAATAAATATTAGCAAAATTTAAGCTAGGAGATACTAATAATGGCAAAACCTAAAAAGTACTATCTATGTCAGGAATGTGGTTATAAATCAGTTAACTGGATGGGTAAATGTTCTAACTGTGGTTCCTGGGATAGTTTTGAAGAGGTTATTGAGGATAAATCAAATGTTAAAAATAATAAATATGCTCTGGAGAGGGAGGAGAAAGAGCCTCAACCAATTACAAAAATTTCATCGGTTAAGAGACAGCGTTATCAAACAAATATAACTGAACTTGATCGAGTACTTGGTGGGGGTATAGTTTCTGGCTCTCTGATATTACTTGGTGGAGCCCCTGGTATCGGTAAATCAACACTGATACTTCAGGTGGCTTCTCTTTTTAGTCAAAAATATGGGAAAACTCTGTATCTTTCCGGAGAAGAATCAGCTTCTCAGATCAAAATGAGAGCAGAACGTTTAAATTGTATGGAAGAAAATTTAAATATTTTAGATGAAAGAGATTACATGGTTTTAGAAAATCATATTTCTAAAAACAAGGATTATTCACTTATTGTTGTCGATTCTATTCAGACAGTACACATTCCAGAATTGGATGCAGCACCTGGTAATCTTACACAGATAAAAGAGGTTACAAACCGACTGGTTAAACTTGCTAAAACTACTGAAATTCCAGTTGTTTTAATTGGTCATGTAACAAAAGAAGGTGAGCTGGCCGGTCCTAGAGTTTTAGAACATTTAGTTGACACAGTACTGCAGTTTGAAGGCGATAATTATCATCTTTATAGAATGCTGAGGGCAAAAAAAAATCGCTTTGGTTCGACCAATGAAATTGGTGTTTTTGAAATGAAGGAAAATGGTATTAATGAGGTAGCTAATCCGTCCAGTTTTTTTATTAATGAGAGATCTGCTGATGTTTCAGGTTCGATAATCACACCGGCCCTGGAAGGAAGTAGAGTTCTTCTGGTTGAAGTTCAGTCTCTGGTTACTGATGCGGCTTTCCCTTCTCCTCAAAGACTGGCTAAAGGAGTTGATTACAAAAGGTTATCTCTGCTCCTGGCTGTGCTTGAAAAAAGATTGGGAGCTAATTTTAAAGAGCATGATGTTAATTTAAATATTACGGGAGGATTAACTGTAGAAGAGCCGGGACTTGACCTGGCAATTATAGCAGCAGTAGTTTCCAGTTATAAGGATATATCTCTTGCTAAAGATCTAGCGGTAATTGGAGAAGTTGGTCTTGGGGGTGAGGTACGAGCAGTTGGGCAGGTAAAAAAGAGAATTAATGAGTTAAAAAAACTTTCTTTTAAAAAAGTTATTATTCCGGCAGCAAATGCAAAGAATATTGCCTTTGATCCTGAAATTAAAATAGATGCAGTTAAAGATATAGCTGAATTTGTAAAAATCATTTTAAACTAAATCATTATGAAAAGAGGTGAAGTAGTGGAAGAAATTGATGGTAAATTACTTGATATCCTTAAAGTTTTAGCTCCAGGAACACTTTTTAGAGATGGGCTGGAAAACATTTTGAGAGCTCAGACAGGTGGTTTGATTGTGGTTAGCGATAAAGAAGATGTGCTTGATCTGGTTAATGATGGTTTTCAAATTGAAACTTCTCTGTCTCCTGCCAGGTTGTATGAACTTGCCAAAATGGATGGAGCGATAGTTCTTGATCAGGATGCTGAAAATATTCTTTTTGCCAATGCTCAGTTGATTCCGGATCCGACAGTCAAATCTTCCGAAACTGGAACAAGACATAAAACTGCTGAAAGAGTAGCTCGCCAGACTGGAGAACTGGTTATTGCCATTTCTCAGAGAAGATCAATTATTACTATTTATAAGGGTGATTCAAAACATATTTTAGAAGATATCAGGGTTGTGCTGGTTAAAGCGAATCAGGCAATTCAGACTCTGGAAAAATATCGCTCTGTTTTTGACCAGGCCCTCACTAATTTGAGTGCTTTAGAATTTGAAAATCTAGTTACACTTTCTGATGTCGTTACAGTTATTCAAAGAACAGAAATGGTTTTAAAAATTCAGCGGGAAATAGAAAAGTATATCTCTGAATTAGGATCAGAGGGAAGACTAATTAAAATGCAGCTGGAAGAACTTGTTAGCAATGTTAAGGAAGAAGGTATTCTGCTGATTGAAGATTATATTTCAAAAGAACTGGAAGAAGACACATCTGATCCAGAAAAAGTATTAGAAAATCTCACTGATTGGTCTTCTGATGAAATCTTGACTTTAAATACTATCAGTAAAGCACTTGGTTATAGCGGCAGTGTCAACGCTCTTGATGAAACTGTTTCACCAAGAGGATATCGTATTATGCGTAAAATACCGAGGTTACCAATGCCGGTTATAGAGAACTTAGTTGAGCACTTTGAAAACCTACAGGAAATTATTAGAGCATCAGTTGATGAACTGGATGATGTTGATGGAATTGGAGAAGTAAGGGCACAGGCAATTAAAGATGGATTGCGTCGTCTCCGCGATCAGGTTCTGCTTGACAGACATATTTAGCACACTTCGTTATAACTTAAACTAGAAAGTGGTCAAATTGACTGACGCTTTTTAAAATGATATAATTATAAGGTGGATTTTTATTGCTTTCATAAAAGAGGAGTGGATAAGATGTATAAAATTGGTGATAAAGTCGTTTATCCAAATCATGGTGCAGGAACCATTGTTGGCATTGAAACTAAGACTATTTTAGATGAGAAAAAAGAATATTATATTATGAAACTTCCTATTGGAGAAATGAAAGTTATGATTCCAGTTGATAAAATTGATAAAATTGGTATTCGCGATGTTATTTCTGAAGAAAAAGCAGATGAAGTATTTGAATTGTTAAATGGTGAAAAAAGTAAGATGTCTCAGAATTGGAATCGCCGTTTTCGTGCTAATCAGGAAAAGTTAAAAACTGGTGATATATTTGAAGTAGCTGAGGTTGTTAGAAACCTGAGTATTCGCGACCGGGAAAAAGGACTTTCCACAGGTGAGAAAAAAATGTTGAGCAATGCTCGGCAGATATTAATTAGTGAACTTGTTCTGGCAAAAGATATGGATGAAGAAAGCATTTCGGAGAAAATGGATGATTTATTTACACTTGACGAAGAAGAGCTTGATTCTTAATAAATAACTTTTGGGGGAGGGGGTGAGATGATGCTAAAAAAGATAATGCGCTTAATTTTTGGGGTTTTTGGCGGTGTTATCTCTTATCATTTAGTTGATATTTTCGGTTTTTCGAATGAATATTCTTTTAGCTGGCAAAATATCGGGGAATTCTTTTTAACAAAACAATTTTATGCAGTTCTTTCCGGTGCAGTTCTGGGTTATTTTTTATTGTTTTATTTATTAGATAAATTACTTAATTTTATTATGGAACTTGAGTTGAGATTTAAAGATTTAACCTGGAAAAAAATTGTGATAGCGGTTATTGGTTTAATAATTGGTCTTATAACTGGTGCTATTATTAATTTTATATTTCCTATTCCTCAAATACCTCGTATTGGTATGCCTCTACAAGTTTTTATTAATATTACCTTTACTTATATGGGTTTTGCCCTTGCTATTCATAAAGAAAAGGATATATCATCTTTTTTATTTTCCAGGAAAAAAGATGACATTGATTGTCCACAGCTAAAGACTGGAAGTGACAAAATTTTAGATACCAGTGTAATTATTGACGGTCGAATTTATGATATCTGTAACACTGGTTTTATTGAGGGACATTTTATTATTCCTGAGTTTGTTTTAGAAGAATTGCAGCATATAGCTGATTCTGCAGATGATTTAAAAAGAAATCGAGGTCGTCGAGGTCTCGATATTTTAAGACAGATGCAGAATGATGATCAGATTATGGTGGAAATAATTGATTATGATTTTGAAGAAATATCAGAGGTAGACAGTAAATTAGTTAAGCTGGCCCAGGTTATCGAGGCAAAAGTTTTAACAAATGATTATAATTTAAATAAAGTTGCCGAATTACAGGGAGTGAATGTTTTAAATATCAATGAGCTGGCAAATGCTGTTAAACCTGTTGTTTTACCCGGTGAAGAAATGGATGTCAAAGTTATTAAAGAGGGTAAAGAAAATGGACAGGGAGTAGCCTATCTTGATGATGGTACTATGATTGTTATCGAAGAAGGTATTAAATATATGGGGGATGACATTTCAGTACTGGTCACCAGTATTCTACAGACAGCTGCTGGACGGATGATATTTGCGCGCCCTAAAACAAACTAAAGGATGATTTTGATGTCAGAGATTGGAGTTTTAATTCCAGCTGCCGGTAAAGGAAGCAGAATGGGAAAGAAAATTAATAAACAATTTTTAGATTTACTGGGGAAACCAGTAATATATCACACAGTAAAGACTTTTCTGGACTGGCAGCGTGATTTTGAATTAAATATTGTATTAGATCCTCAAGAAATTGATTATTTCAAACAAAATATATTGCCTCTCTTTGCAGATGTTGAAATTAGTTTAGTTGCTGGAGGAAAAAGCAGAAAAGAATCAGTTAATAATGGTTTAAAAAGCTTTAGTGACAAAGTTAAGTATGTTATAATACATGATGGTGCTCGACCTATGCTAACGAAAGATTTAATTGAAAAGAGTTTTCAGGCAGTAAAAAAATACGATGCTGTCAGCTGTGGAGTAAAGGTTAAAGATACTATAAAAGTAGTGGAAAATTCTTTTTCTAAAAAAACTCTTGATCGCAATTCTCTGCGAGCAATTCAGACTCCTCAGGCATTTAGCATAGAATTAATAAAAAAAGCACATAAAAATTATGATAAAGAAAAAGCACTTGATGACGCTTCTCTGGTTGAAGAGTTAGGTAAAAAAGTGTATATTGTTGAGGGAGATTATAATAATTTTAAAATAACTACTCCAGAAGATCTAAAGCCGGCAGAAATAATTCTAAAGGAGCGGATTGATGTTTAAAGTTGGTTTTGGTTATGACAGTCATCGATTTGATGAAAATAGGAAACTTTTTTTAGGTGGAGTTGAAATAGATTCGGATTATGGACTTAAGGGTCATTCTGATGCGGATGTTTTATTACATGCTTTAATGGATGCCCTGCTTGGGGCAGTCGGAAGTGGTGATATTGGTAGTCATTTTCCGGATGGTGATCCGAAGTTTAAAAATATAAGTAGTCTAAAGCTGCTTAGTGAAGTAAAAAAAGAAGTATCAAGAAAAAATTTTGTGATCAATAATTGTGATTTAGTAGTTGTAGCAGAGAAACCAAAATTAAAACCCTATCGCAAAAGAATAACAAGTTCAATAGCCGAAAATTTAAACCTGGATTTACAGGATATAAATTTTAAGGCGACAACTAATGAAAAAATGGGCTTTACTGGCCGGAGAGAAGGTATGGCAGCATATGCTGTTGTAAGTGTAGTGGAGAAGGCATTGTGGCAGTTTTTAAATAAGCTGAACAGGAAGGGAGTATTAGATGATGTTAGTAAAGAATATAATGACAAATGATCCAATAACAATTAATCCAGATGCAACAATTATGGAGGCAGAAAAAATGCTTTCTATTAATAAAATCGGTAGATTGTTAGTGGAAGAAAACGAAAAAATAATAGGTATGCTTACAGACGGGGATATAATTTCAGAGAAAAATTTAGAGGCCCCTGTAAGTGAGTTTATGTCTGATGATTTAATTATTATTAATGAAAATAGTACAGTTCAGCAGGCGGCAAAAAAGTTATCTGATAATCATATTGGAGGACTGCCTGTTTTTAATGATAAGCAAGAATTAGTGGGGATTGTTACCTCTGAAGATATAGTTTATGGTTATTTAAAAGATGAAGAGGAAGAAATGGAAATGGAGAAGAAAACTATAACTCCAGAAAGTTCAGCCATTTATCTTTCAATGACCCGAAGTCGTGATTATGAAGAATACTGGCTTAAAAAAATTGAAGGCTATGGCTATCGGGGAGCTATAACTCAGACTGGTGCCAGTGCTGAAAAACTGCCAATTAAGCTGCGGGAAAGTACAACTGTAGCAGCAATTGCCAGAGGTGTAATTAGTGAAAATTCTCGCGAAAAAATGGCTGTTTCCAATGCGGTTAAGGATGCTTACAGCCAGCTGGACCTTGTTAATCCAGGTCTTGGTGGCGGTTTTAAAATAGCAGTTGTTCGTGGTGATGGACATGTTTCTGTGGCTATTTTTGGTAAGTTTGGACATGCACTTGTTGATGGCCCTGAACAGTTAACTGTTGGTACAAGTGTAATATAATATAAATGTAAATTTATTTAGGAGGAATTATAAGGTTATGAGTAATAATATAAGATTGCGTTTTCCCCCAAGTCCGACTGGGAAAATTCATATTGGTAATATGCGTACTGCTCTTTTTAACTGGCTTGTTGCCAAACAAAAAGGTGGAGAGCTGGTTTTAAGGATTGAGGATACAGATCAGGCAAGGTCAACTAAAGAATTTGAAGAAATAATTATTAAGGAAATGAAATGGCTTGGTCTGGATGCAGACGAAGGTGTTGGCATTGGAGGCGATTATGGTCCCTATCGCCAGACAGAACGAATTGAACTTTATCAGGAATATGCTGATAAACTTTTAGAAACAGGTCATGCTTATAAATGTTATTGCACAAAGGAAGAATTAGATCATATGAGGCAGAAGGCTATTGATAATGATGAGATGCCTCGTTATGATGGCTCCTGTCGCAATTTAACTGAAGAAGAAAAAAAGGATTATGAAGCAGAAGGCCGGGAACCCGTGCTGCGTTTTAAATTGCCCGAACAGGAAAGAGAAATTGTTGTAGAAGATTTAATTCGTGGTGATGTCAGTTTCAACTCTTCTGTTTTAGATGATTTTATTATCTTTAAATCTGATGGTATGCCTACTTATAATTTTGCAGTAGTAATAGATGATGCTCTTATGAAGATCTCGCATGTGATTCGAGGTGAAGACCACCTTTCCAATACCCCAAAACAGATTTTGATTTATGAAGCATTAGGTTTTGAATTGCCCAAGTTTGCCCATTTACCTTTAATTTTAGATGAGAACAAGGCAAAACTAAAAAAGAGAGGTAAAGACTCTGTTTATATTGGAGAATTTAGAGAGCAGGGATATTTACCCGAAGCCCTGTTTAATTTCATGGCTCTTTTGGGATGGTCAACCGGAGATGAGGAAGAAATTCTTTCTCAAAAAGAAATTATAGATCGCTTTGCTATTGAGGATGTCAATAAAAGTGGAGCAGTTTTTGACCGAGAAAAATTAAACTGGATGAATGGTAAATATATTAGAGCAGCTGAACTTGATAGGATTTTTGAGTTATCCTTACCATTCTTAATCGAATCTGGTCTTGTTGAGCAGGAGTATTTGGAAAATAATAGAGAGTGGCTTGCAAAAGTTATTGATGAAAGCAGAACTGGAGTTGATTATTTATCACAAATTCCAGCAGAAGCAGAATTGTTCCTGACTGAAGTTGAATTTAAAGATCCGACAGCAGCAGCACAGGAATTTAAAGGCGAAGATGTAAAATTAGTGTTCGAAACTTTAAAAGATAAAATTTTTGCCAGAGAAGAATTAACTCCAGATGCTGTAGGAGAAATTTTTAAAGAATTAAAAAATGAGCTTGATGTTGGTGGGAGAACAATTTATCATCCTACTAGACTGGCAATTACAGGTAAGACTTCTGGTCCTGAAATGACCAGCGTCATTTCCATTTTTGGAGCTGAAGAAATTGCCCGCAGACTTGATGCAGCTCTGAAACTGGCTAAAAACAATTAAAAAAAGAGATAATAAAAGGGTCTTCTCTGAGGGAGAAGGCTCTTTTTTAGAAATAAATTGTATTTTATTAAGTGTCATTAAAAAAGGTAGGACCAGAAAGGAGTGAGTAAATGCTTAAAGTATACAATACTTTAACAGGTGAAAAAGAAAAATTCGAGACTGTAGAAGCTGGTAAGGTGAAGATGTATGTCTGTGGATTAACTGTTCAGAATTATTCTCATATTGGTCATATTAGAAGTGCAATTAATTATGATGTAATTAGAAGATTTCTTGAATATTCAGGCTACGAAGTAGATTATATTTCGAATTTTACTGATATTAATGAGAAAATTGTTAAAAGAGCAGAAGAAGAAGGTTTAACTCCATCAGAACTGGCTGATAAATATGCTAATGCATTTTTAGAGGATATAAGAGAGTTTAATATTAAAGCAGCAGATAAATATCTTCGGGTAAGTGAAAATATAGATGAAATAATTGAAATGGTAGCAACTTTGATTGAAAAAGGTTATGCTTATGAGGTAAATGGTAATGTTTATTTTAGTGTTGAAAGTTTTGATGATTATGGTAAATTATCCGGACGTAGCCTAGAGGAAATGCAGGCAGGTGCCCGAATTGCAGTTCAGGAAGACAAAGAAAACCCTCTTGATTTTGCTCTCTGGAAAAAAGTCGAAAAAGGAGAAGGTTGGGATAGTCCCTGGGGTGAAGGTTGGCCGGGATGGCATATTGAATGTTCGGCAATGTCAATGAAGCGATTAGGCGCTACCTTTGATATTCATGGTGGTGGTGTAGATTTGATTTTTCCTCATCATGAAAATGAAATTGCTCAATCTGAAGCTTACAGTGGGGAGAGATTTGTTAACTACTGGCTGCACAATGGGACAGTTAATTTAAGTGGAGAAAAGATGTCTAAATCTCAGGGTAATTTCTTTACCAGTCGAGAAGTTTTAAAAGAATTTAGTGGTCAGGAAGTAAGATATTTTCTTTTAACTAGACATTACAGAAGTCCGATTGATTTTTCTTATGAAAAATTAGAGGAAGCCAGAACTTCACTTGCAAGAATTAAAAATACACGCAGTCAGCTGGCAAAGGTATTAAGTCTGGATATTAATTCAGCTTCTAGAGAAGGATCAGGCAAAAAGTTTTTTGAAAGAGTTATTGAAAAGCAGAAAACCTTTATTGAGGCTTTAAATGATGATTTTAATACAGCTGAAGCGATTGGAGTTTTACATGATTTAGTTGGAGAAATTAACAGTTATATTAATCAAAAAGAATTTACATTAAATGAGAAAAATTTTGCTATTCTGGAAGAAACAGAAGAAGTATTTTTAGAATTAGCTGAAATTTTAGGGTTAGAGTTTGAAATAGAATCAGACTCTGTAGTTGATAATGATTTAGTAGAACCTTTAATTAATTTATTAATAGAATTGAGAGAACAGGCAAGAGAAAATAAAAATTGGGAAGAGGCGGATTTAATTAGAGACAGACTTAAAGAAATAGGAATTGAAGTTACTGATACTCCTCGGGGAGTAGAATGGAAAGTAAAAGAAAAAGTTAAAGCTAAAAATAATATACGTAAGATAACAGAATAAATTTAGAAATTATTGACATAGAGGAGAATTCAAATGGAAGTAAGGCCCAGAGCAAAATTGATTAACTTTAGTGAGAATCCTGAAAAAAATGTAGCTTTAGCTGCACGGCTCTGTTATTCTGAAGATGGGGCTGAGGAACTGGAAGCAAAAATGACTCAGGCTGATATGAACAAATTAGTTAGAAAAGTTGTTGGTCTGGGGCATTATTCGACTCTGGAACATACATATTTTTATTTTCATATTGTCTGCAGTCGGGTAGCCAGTCATCAGCTTGTTAGACATAGAATTGGAGTTTCTTACAGTCAGAGATCTCAGAGATATGTTAAAGAAGATAATTTTGATTATATTACCCCACCTAAAATTGCCAAAAACAAAAAGGCTGCTGAAAAATATAAAGAGTGGATGGAACAGGGAAGAAAAATCTATAATGATATGCTTGCTGAAGATATTCCCGCAGAAGATGCTCGCTTTGTTCTTCCTACAGTTAAAACAAATTTAATGGTTTCATTTAATGCTCGATCTTTGTATCACTTCTTTAGTCTTCGCTGTTGTAGTAGAGCTCAGTGGGAGATTAGAAGTCTGGCAAATCAAATGTTAAAACAGGTAAAAGATGTAGCACCTGTATTATTTGAGAAAGCTGGTCCTCCCTGTGAAGCTGAAGGTCAATGTCCAGAAGGGGAAATGTCCTGTGGGCGTATAGATTCAATAAAAAAAAGGAATGATAAATAAATGCCAAAGATTGAAGGAAGAAATCCGGTTTATGAAGCACTTAGAGGGAAAAGAAGAATACATCGCATATTCATCCAGGAGGGTATTTCTGCTGAGGTTATTGATAACATTTTAAAACTAGCTGCAGAAAAAAACATACCTATAAGCAGAATTTCAGCAAGGAAATTGGATGAAAGTGCCCGATCTCATGCCCATCAGGGAGTTATTGCTGAAGCTGATTCTCTGCCAGAATATGGACTGGCAGATATAATTGAGATTAAAAAAAATAAAGAGGGGGACTCACTGGTTGTAATCTTAGATGAGATAAAGGATCCCCATAATTTTGGTGCAATAATTAGAACTGCTTATGCAGCTGGTGCTGATGCGGTAGTTTACCAGGATCGAAGAGCAGTCGGGATTACACCAATAGTCCTTAAAGCAGCAGCTGGGGCGGCAGAGCACATTCCCCTGGTAAAAGTTTCTAATATAAATTATGCTATTCGAGATTTGAAAGAGGCCCATTTTTGGATTGCAGGTGCTGATGCTGCAGCAGAACAGACACATTTTGAAGCTGATTTAAGTGGGTCAGTTGGACTGGTTATTGGTAGTGAGGGGAGTGGCCTTAGAAGACTGGTTAGAGAAAACTGTGATTTCCTGGTCAAAATACCAATGGAGGGAGAATTGGGTTCCCTCAATGCTTCTGTAGCAGCTGCTATTATAATCTACGAAATTTTCCGTCAACACGGAGAAGATATTTCTTGACGAAAGTTTTTTTAGCAAGTATAATAGTAATGTAATGGATAAGGGAGGGGATTCTGGTTGAAGATGAATGCTCATGAACTCGATTTTGATGATATCAGTTTTGAGGAGTATAAACAGATGTCTGATGATGAACTTGTCGAACTGGTACATCAGGGGGATATGGAAGCTCAGGAAACTCTGATCAAGCGTTATAAAAACTTTGTACTTGCTAAATCACGCTCTTATTTTTTAGTAGGAGCTGATAGGGAAGATATTGTCCAGGAAGGTATGATTGGTCTTTATAAAGCAGTGCGTGATTATAAGATTGAGAGATTGGCTTCTTTTAGGGCTTTTGCAGAATTGTGTATTACCCGTCAGATTATTACTGCAATCAAAGCCGCTACTCGCCAGAAACACCAGCCTTTAAACACCTATATTTCTTTAAATAAGCCGATCTATGATGAAGAATCTGATAGAACCCTTCTGGATATTTTAAAAGGTGGTAAATTATCCAATCCGGAAGCTCTATTTATAAGTAATGAGACCTATGATTTAATTGAATCTGAAATTTCTTCAATGTTGAGTGATTTAGAGTTTGATGTTTTACAGGAATATTTGGATGGTAAATCATATCAAAAAATTGCTGAAAGCCTGGATAAACATGTTAAATCAGTTGACAATGCACTACAGAGAGTAAAAAGAAAATTAGAAGTATTTTTAGAAAAGCATAATATTTAGATTTTCTAATTTGCTTCTGGTTAAAATAAATATGGCTGTCATTAATGACAGCATTCGGCCTGCAGCCGCCAGGCCTTTTTTGTGGATATTTTATCCTGATGGCTACATAAAAATAAGTTAAATTTTTAAGGGGGAAGAAAAGAAAATGGCAAAAGCAAAATTTGAAAGAACAAAACCACATGTTAACATAGGAACAATAGGACATGTTGACCATGGAAAAACAACACTGACAGCAGCTATCACAAATGTGTTAGCAAACTACGGTGGAG
>Ga0182234_10263_pt1 | contig 16395 bp, 15 predicted proteins | sample hydfratesGB_TM_A_FD_145595 | JGI IMG/M metagenome (GOLD analysis project Ga0182234, IMG submission 145595) | Subsurface microbial communities from deep shales in Ohio, USA - hydraulic fracturing test GB_TM_A | ecosystem: Environmental > Aquatic > Deep subsurface > Shale gas/oil reservoir >...
GTTATTAATACACTTAAATTATATCACACCTTATGTTAATGTATTTGCTATTTTAGTAATATTTTTAATGTATAATAGAAATACTTACTTATATTTTTAAATAATCGACCGATATATTAATGAATGCACAACCGGAGGTGTATATTATGGATTCAATGCAAGTTTCTGCAATGCAGTCTAATATCTCTACAGCACAAACAGGAATGCAAGTATCAACAGCTGTTGCAAAAAAAGCAATGGACACATCAAAACTGATTGGAAATATGTTAATGGAAAATATTCAAGCTTCAAAAGTTGATGTTTCATTCGCTCAAGATAGCAACAGAGGAAAATTTGTTGACTTCCGGGTTTAATATATAACCTCGACTTTTGTCGAGGTTTTTTATTTAATAATTCGTATTTATTTCAAATATGTTATAATTAATAAAGAATATATTCTCATTATAAGCAACTAACATACCAAACGAGGTGAAATTGATGAAGTTCATTGATTTAAGAAGTGATACTGTTACTCACCCTACTGATGAAATGAGACAAGCAATGGCAAATGCTGAAGTTGGTGATGATGTTTATCAAGACGATCCTACTACAAAAGAATTAGAAAAATACGCTGCTGAAATTACTGGAAAAGAAGCGGCACTTTTTGTACCATCAGGTACTTTTGGAAATCAATTGGCTTTATTTACACATTGTGAAAGAGGCAATGAAGTTATAATTGGTAAAGATTCTCACATTATAGTTCATGAAGTAGGAGCTGCTTCTGTTATAGCGGGAGTTCAAATGAGAACTTTAAACACCAAAAAAGGGGAAATGAACATTGAAGAAATAGAAGAAACAATTAGAAAAGAAGAAGATATTCATTTTCCAAAAACTGGATTAATAGCCCTTGAAAACGCTTATTCAAATGGAAAAGCACTATCTTTGAACTACATGAAAAATGTCAGAAAAATATCAAAAAAATATAATATCCCAATACATCTTGATGGAGCAAGATTGTTTAACGCTGCAACAGCTTTAAATGTAGATGTAAAAGAAATAGCAGATGAAGTAGATTCAATTCAATTTTGTTTGTCAAAAGGACTATGTTCACCGATCGGTTCTTTGTTGGTAGGAAGAAACTCTTTTATAGAGAAAGCAAGGAAAAAGAGAAAATTAATGGGTGGTGGTTTAAGGCAAACTGGAATTTTAGCCGCTGCTGGATTAATTTCACTCAAAAAAATGACAAAAAGATTGAATGAAGATCATATTAGGGCAAAAAAACTTGCCAAAGAAATTTCAAAAATACCTGGAATATCCATTGATATTGGCGATGTAGATATAAACTTAGTTTTTTTCAAAATAGATAAAAACAAGTACAAAACAGATGATATGGTAGAATTTTTTAGAAAAAGAAATATAATTATAAACCCAGAAGAAAATGGATATATGAGATTTGTAACCCATTATTGGATAAAAAATGAAGATATAGAACATATAATAGAAACTACCAAAAGATACTTCAATTACATGGAAATATAATGGATAAGATACCTTTCAAAAACTTCATATTAAAAAGAATAAACATTTACTCAATAATAATTCTAACAACAGCATTCGTATTAATTTTTATGCTGTTTTTGTTTATAAATAAACAAATTAGAACTGCAACCGATGAGCAGTTAAATTTTGTCATCAAAAAGACTATGATAAATTACGATCTTCAATTGAATGAAATGGAAAACAACCTGACTTCACTAATGAAAGAAGAACTGGAAAACATTAATTCTTTCAACGAAGAAAAAATAGAGAATGCTATAGATAGGATACATAACAACACTAAATATAAGCACTTAATCAAAAACACCCATTTTTTTCTTATAAATGAAAAAGGTATAATAGAAAAAACTTCTTATGAAGATGATTTAGGTTTAAATTTATCTGAAATAACTGTTCTATGGAACAACCTTAAACCTTTAAACCCAGGACAAATTTTTGTTCAATCCACCACTAACGAAAATGGAACTAATTTCCCTTGGTTATATATATATAAAAAACTTTCAGAAGATTATTATCTTGAGTTTGGTGTGGACTTTCATAATGATTTTAATACCATTATATTCAGCCCTCTGTTAGATTTTGTAAAAGAAAGTGAAACAATAAAAAATATAGAAATTTATTCTCCTTACTTTGAAAGTTTTTTAGAAAATAAAAATTTAGAAGTTAAGTATAAAGAATATTTACAAACAATTCCAGAGGGAGAAATACATTATATTGATACTGGATTTTATAAGTCTAAAGCTTTTTATAAACTTCAATCGGATTACGGTTATAGATATGTGACGCTAAATTTAGATTATGCAAATTCCAGAAATATATTTTTTTCATTGTTAATACTGTTATTATTTGTCCCAATTTTTATATTTTTCTTCATGAGAAAATTTATAGTAAAAGAGACAGATAAAATAATAAAACCTATAAAAGCTACTGCAAATATGATGAAGGAATTTACAGAAAATGATTGCACCTTGGATCTGGAAAAAATTAGCGATTCTAAAATACAGGAAATAGACCAAATTAAAAGCGAATTTTTGATCATGGCAAAAAAAATTAGAAATTCCGTAATCCAACAAGAAAATTCAAATGCAGAGTTAGAAGAGCTATATGAAAACAACGAATTATTGATCAAAAAAATAAATAGGATTATAAAAATAACCATAGAATCAAAAGAATACGAGAACCTTGAAGAATTTTTAAAACATCTGTTTGACAATATATTTGATTTCATACCAGAAGCTGATTATGGCTCATTAAGCATATTAAAAGATGGACAAAGACATTTTATTGACGCAAGAGGTCATAATCTCGAAATATTGCAAAAAATAGATTTGCGCAACGGTCTTTTCGTAGAAGCAAAAGATATTAAAATATTGGATGATATTATTGAATATGATAAACAATCTATTCCTAAATATTCTGCAGATTTGTTCATTCAAGCTTCTAAACCTATAAAAAGTACATTAATTATTCCTTTCAATGCAAACGGCAAAGTCTATGGAAGCATGAATTTAGATATAGATAAATTTTCCAATAAGGAATTCTCTCAAGAATCCATAAGGTTCTCAAAGTTTTTCTCAGACATAATTACTTCATATCTAATCCTTTCTGAATATCAAAATTTAGAAAGTAAGCACAAAGAAAGCATGATTAGAGCCATAATAAATCTTGTTGAAATTCATGATAACTATACAAAAGGTCACTCAAATAATGTTTCTAAATTAGCTTTAGAATTTTCACAAAAGCTTGGTTTAGAAAGAGACAGACAGCTTCAAATTTATTGGGCGGCGCTTATACACGACATGGGAAAAATTGTAATACCTTCCAGTATTTTAAACAAACCATCAAGGCTCACTCCAGAAGAATTTTCAGAAATAAAAAAGCATCCCATATATGCATATGATGTTTTGAAAAGTATAGATAACATGGAAGACATTGCTGAATATATTAAATACCATCACGAAAGAATTGATGGAAAAGGTTATCCAGAAGGACTAAAAGGAAAAGAAATTCCCTTAGAATCAAGGATAATTTCCATTTGTGATTCATTTGATGCTATGACAAGTGAAAGAAGTTATAAAAAAGCATTTACAAAGGAACAAGCTATAAAAGAATTAATTAATAATAAAGGTATACAGTTTGATGAAAAACTTGTAGATAGTTTTGTTAAATTAGTTCTTAAAGATTAATGGGGGGGAAACCATTGAAAGACAATAATTTTACTTTCATTCATTGCTCCGACTTACATTTGGGAAGAAATTTTTCACACAGAGAACAAATAGATCAAAAAGTCTTTGACTATATACTAAACTCTTCTTATGAATCTTTTAAAAATATAGTGAGAGATGCAATTAAGTTCAACATTGATTTTATGGTTATTTCTGGTGATGTATTCGATACAATATCTCACAAATTGAAAGCACAACTGTTTTTAAAAGAACAGTTCGAAAAATTAAATAATCACGGGATCAACGTATATATGATTCATGGAAATCATGACCCAATAGAAGAATGGAAGAGAAACATTGAATTTCCTAAAAATGTTTATACATTTCCACCTGATAAAATCGAAACTTACGAATTTAAAAAAGGGAATGAAACTTTAGCTAAAATATCTGGAATATCATATGCCAGATCAGATGTTCAAGAAAACCTTTCGTTAAAATTTGAGGTAAAAAAAGAAGATTTTTTTAATATAGCTATTCTTCACTCAAATGTAGGAGGAATAAAGGGACTGGATAATTATGCTCCTGCTTCTGTTAATGATTTAATTTATAAAAACTTTGACTATTGGGCTTTAGGCCATTATCATAAAAATACTATTTTAAAAGAAAACCCATATATTGTTTACCCAGGAACAACACAAGGACTTTCCATAAATGAAAACGGGGTAAAAGGTTATTATCTTGTAAAAGTGTACAATAAAAATACAGAAATTGAATTCAAAAAATCAAGTGTTTTAGAATGGGAAGTACTTCCTATAAATACTGAAGGAATAGATACACTTGATCTACTTTTAAATAATTTATCAAAAGAAATAAACAAAATAAAAAATGAAATCCCAAAAATTTTGAGAATAGTTTTGACAGGACATACCGCCTTACACAATGATCTTACAGAAGATAACTTAAACGATATACTTATGAAATTCAGAGAGGCTGAAATAGAGGAAGAAAATTTTGTTTGGATTGAAAGTATTAAAAACAACACCAAACCAGAAATAGAATTAGAAGAACTAAAAAGAGAAAACGACTTTATTTCAAAGTTTATAGATAATTACGTAAATTCTGAAGAAAACTTTGAAGATTTATTGTCTACAGATAACTCATATCCAAGATTGAAAAAATATATTAAAATGTTTTCCGAAGAAGAAAAAAAAGAGATACTGGAAAACAGTATGATCGATGGAATTGACTATCTAAGAGGTGAAAAATATGAAAATTAAAGATCTAAAAATAGATAGTTTTGGAAAAATCAAAAACCTTGAATTAAATAAGTTCAGTTCGGGGATAAACTTTATTTATGGTGAAAACGAGACTGGTAAAACCAGCATAAGAAACTTTCTCAATTTTATGTATTTTGGAAGGGTTGGAAAAAGATTTTCAAATTATGATAAAATGAAAGGTTATCTATCTATAGAAAAAAACAATAAAGAATACAAATTCAACAGAAACGAAAACAATATAGATATTCATTCAACAGAAGGAGAACAAATCAATTACTCTCCCAACGTATACTTTTTAAATTCAATAGACATAAATACTTTTGAAAACATATTTTCTCTTACTCTTGAAGAACTTGAAAAGTTAAACATAAATTCTGAAAATATAAACAACCTTATCTTTTCTGCAGGTACGGGACTGGGTAACTTGAATTTAAATGATGTTGTAAAAAAAATACAAAAAGAGAATGAAAACCTTATAAAACCTTACGGAAGCACACAAGAAATACCATTAAAAATACAGGAAATTAACGAGCTCGAAGCTCAAATAAAAGAAATGAACAAAAAGCTTGAAAGCTATGATCTCATAGTAAAACATATTCATAAAAAAAATGAAGGAATATTAAACAATAAAAGCAATATAGACAAACTCATCAAAAACCTAAAAAAATATGAGTTTGCCAAAGATACATTTGAATTTTACTCAAAGGTAAAAGAATTAGATAAAGAAATCGAAAATTACTCATATGCAAATAATTTTCCATCAAACGGAAAAGAAAGATATGAAAATTTGTTAAATCAAAAAATTGAACATAATTCTAATTTGAACGAGTTAAAAAATGAAAAAAAGAATTTTCAAGACACATTAAACAACTTAAAAATAGATGAAAAATTATTAGAAAATAAAGGATTAATAGAAAAATTAAACAAAGAAAAGGACAACTATTTCGATAAAAAGATCGAATTATCCAACAAAAACGATAGAATAATAAACTTAAATGCAGAATTAGAAGAAAAGCTTTCAATTATAGGACCCGAATGGACAACAGACAAATTGGGAAAAACTGTCATAACAGCAGATGCAAGAAACATTGCAAACAGAAAAGCAGATAAACTCAAAACGCTATCATCTGAAATAATATCTTTGGATAACTCAATAAAAATTGAAAAAGAAAAACTACCCGAATTCGAAGATAAAATAAAAAATATAGAAGACCAAATTGACCAAATTCCTGAAGACAGCAAAAATATTGAACAAATCAAAAAGACAAAATCATCAATTTTCAAACTTCAGAAAATATTTGAAAAAATAAACATAAAAATAAATCAAAAAGACGATCTTCAAGAGACGATTCAAGATATAAACAAAGAAATAGAAATAAAAACTCAAAAAGCTGAAAACATCCATTCATTTTTTGCAGAAAGGACCTTTTTAATAATTTCTTTGTTAATGTTGTTTGGAGGTGTCGCAGGTTTTTTCTATCTTGATATAATCTATCCTTTGATTTTAACAACTGTTTCTGTAATAATGCTTATCACAAATTCAAACACTAAAAGAACACTTACCAAACAAAAATCAGATTTGAAAAAAGAAATAGACGAGAAAAATAACAAAATAGATTCTCTTTATTCAAAAATAAAAGATATCAACTCTTATTTGGAAGAATTAGGTAAAGAAAAAATAGAAACCATTGAAGAAGGCAGTCTACCAGCAACTATAACAGAAGATCAACTTGATTTATACAGACAAAAGGCCGAAGAGCAAAATGAATCTTACGAAAAATTTCAAAATCTTTTGGATCTTAAAAAGTACTATACCGAACAAAAAGAATATTCAGAAAAACAAATCAAAAAATTAGAAGAGCAAAAAGTTACCTTTGAAACAGAAAAAGAATCTCAAGAAAAAGAATGGCAAGACTGGATAACAGAGAAAAATTATGAAAAAAATTATACACCAGATACTTTTGAAACCTTTATAAGCATAATTTCAAGTGCAAAAAATATTCTAAGAACTTACAACCAAATAAAGACGGAAAAAGAAAAAATCTTATCTATAATAAATGATTATGAGGAAAAGCTAAACATATTAAAAAATAACATAGAAAAGGATATTTCTGCTGAAAATATAGAGACTGTTTTTGAGAAACTACAAAAAAGTATTGAAAATTCATATAAAAAAGAAGACCTACAACAAAAAATCAAAAAAATTGAAGAATCAATTGAGATCAAAGAAGAAGAAACCAAAAATATTAACGAAGAAATAAAATCTCTTTTTAAAACAGCTGGTGTAACTAATGAAGACGAGTTCTTCAAAATGTATGAGGCAAAGTTGAAATTGAACTCTTTAAAAGAAGAAAAAGAAAAAAATCAAATTAGTATGAACTCTCTTTTAAACAGTTATTCTGAAAAAGAAGACGTTATAAATATATTGAACGAAAAAGATATAAAGGCAATAGAAGATAATATATCGGACATTAAAGAAAACATTGACTCCCTCGAAAAAGAACAAGATGAACTAATGAAAACCATTGGGGAACTAAGAAACGAAAAGAAAAATATTGAATCAATAGAAGTCTACTCTGAAACGCTACAAAAAAGAGAGAACTTGATTACTGAAATAAAAGAGTTGACAAAGCAGTGGGCAAAAAATGTAATTACAATAAACAATCTAAACAAAACTATTGAATTTTATAAGAAAAATCGTCAAAAAATCTTTGATAACGCCAGTAAATACATAGAAAAAATAACTTTGGGAAAATACTCTTTGAGATACAATGACGATAACGAAATAATTCTAATGAATAAAAATGATTATTTGGATTCTTCTAAATGGAGTGATGGAACTCTTGATCAAGTTTATCTCGCTACAAGATTGGCATTTATCCAAGAATATAATCAAAAATCTGAAAATATTCCAATAATATTAGACGATGTACTTGTAAAATTTGATGAAAAAAGAAAGAGAAAAACAATAGAAACATTGATTGAATATTCAAAAGACCATCAAATATTTATCTTTAGTTGCGATAAAAATACTAAAATTATTTTTGAAGATTTAGTTCAAAATCAAGATAAAAATTTCAAATATTATGAATTAAACTGATGATACAAAAGTATCATCAGTTTTTTATTTTTTTTATGTGACCTCTTAAAATATATCTATTAGTCAAGTAGTTAGCTGCCAATAAAAAAGATAAAGTTATTATTGAACTGATAGAAAACTGAGGTAGTCCTGTTAAAAAATGGCCTGTAGTGCATCCTTTTGCTATAGTTGACCCAAAACCAATCAAAAAACCAGCAAAAATAAACTTTATATATATTTTCTTGTTTTTTGGAACTACAAACCTGAACTTATTATTAGATCTTGAAATTAAAAACGCCCCTAAAACAATGCCTAATACTTCGTATCCTACCCATCCTATCGGTTCTATACCAAAAATCCAGTTAATAATATTTTTCCATCCAGCAGTTATTGCATATCCATAATCTCTTCCATTGTAATGTGACAATATATAAGCGATGACTCCAGATAAAGCCGTTATATTTGCAATTATTTTCCAGCTATGCTCTCCTTTTCTTTTACTTTCTCCAGATAGAAAAATATAAGTAAAACTAATAATAACAGCAATAAAAAGAATTCCCCAAGGTGAAATCCCTAAAATACTATACAAAGAAGGCCCAGACGATTCAACGAACAACTCATTTATGTTATCCACTCTTATTTCAAACTTTGAAAAAAAATCAATAATAAATGAATTAGAAACCAAAAATATAGTAATTACATAAGATGCCAAAGTAACCATGGCTGTTGTGATACCTTCTCCACTTCTGCTTGTAATCCCTGCACATCCACCAGCTATTGCAACACCGATTCCAGTTAAAATACCACCAAGTGGATTAGAAACCCAATTAAGGGGTATAGGATTTAGGTTTAACAACCCAAAATAAGCAAAAGCATGAAAATAAATAGCTTCTAAAGTAACTATCAAAATCAACATTTTAAAAATATGTGGATCACTAAAAAAGAAAAGATTTCTAAAAGCTAAATTAAACCTTATCTTGCCAAAATGAAGTAAAGAGCCAAATATAATTCCCATAACTAAACCCGTAATAACCAAAACATTCGCCCCCATTTTGAATAATCATTAATATAATACTATAATTAAAGTACATAAACAAACTTCTATACCCTTTTGCTTTTATTTTTTGTTTTCAAAATATTTAAAAAATGAAAAATATAAAAATAGAAACAAAATTGAAACATTAACAAGTGGACATTTTCTTTTATTTCTGATAGAATATATCTCGTACATGGGGACGTGGTGAAGCTGGTTATCATGCCGGTCTGTCACACCGGTGGCCGCGAGTTCGAACCTCGTCGTCCCCGCCATAATAGAATAATAGAGAGTTCCTAACTAAGGACTCTCTTTTTTAATATATAGGGGGAATAATATGTTTGAAAAAATTATAAGATATATTTCATTTTCCTTTGGGATTTTTATTGTAATTATTGCCCTTTTTAATTTAGTTGGATTTTTAGAAATCACAAATTACAGTATATTTTATAAATTACTTCTTATTACTTCAGGAATAGGTATGTTGTTTTCTATAAAATCAAAATACATGCTATCTGCAACCATCACAGTTTTATCCATGTTCGTTTTTAACATATTATATTTTATAAATAATTTTGAATTACCAACAAATAGCATGTATTTATTCATGTACTTTATAGCAATATTGAATATATTCATGTATTATAAGAAACAAATCACAAATTAGATAAACACAACGTTTAAAAAGAATTTTCTTGATTTTAATATATATCTGTGTTATAATTGCTTTGCAAATATGGCAACGTAGCCAAGGGGCCTAAGGCGGCGGTCTGCAAAATCGCTATTCGGGGGTTCAAATCCCTTCGTTGCCTCCATTAAAACAGATACTATTAATTTAGTATCTGTTTTTTTTAAATTTAACTTAAAAATACATAGTAATACAAAACGTAATATAATTATATAAAATCTTATAAAACATTGATAAATAATATATAATGATATGATATGTATATAGGGGGGTGGTTCTGATAGATGCCATATTTACTGAACCGCTAAACAACGTATGACACAAAGAGGAATATCTGAAGAAGAAGCTTTAGAAACATTAAAAAATCCTGATAGCACTAAATCAGGTAAACCAGAAAAACAAATTGCAATTAAAGCTTTTTCTTCTAAAAAAGTAAGAGTTATTTACGTGGTAGAGAATGACCGCGAAGTTATTATTACAGCGACACTGGGTTAATTTCCAGTTTGTCACTTAATATAGATAAATTGATAAAAAGGAGGTTAGAAAAATGAAAATGACTTATGATAAAAAAAGTGATTCTGCATATATTTATTTAAATAAAAACGAAAAAACAAAAGTCTTAAAAACTATTGAAATAAACAACAATATTAACTATAATGCCGATTTAGATGAAAATGATAACGTCATTGGAATTGAAATTCTTGATTTTAAAAAAACTTATGGTTATATACCTAACTCTATTGATGTTGATTTTTTAGATCAAAATGATAACTTGAAAGTATTTACCCCCGATGAAGTGGCAAAAATACTTAAAGTTAATTCTGATACTGTTAGAAAATATATTAGAGAAGGTAAAATGCCTGCTTCTAAAATCGGAAATACTTATAGAATCACTTCAAAAAACATAACTGATTTTTTAAATCAAAATTTAATTAATGTATAGTTTCACAGAACCTCTTTTATTAGAGGTTCTTTTTTAATTAAAAAAAAGCCTTTTAAGGCTTCTTGATTGTTTAAGTTATTTTAATAAGTCAAAAATATCATTTGCTAACTTTAATTTTAGAGGTCTCCCATATTTTGGATTTTTTCTAAAAATCTCTGTTGCTTTTCTATGCGATACTTTATTGATTAATTTTTCATCTATTTTGTAAGCTGCATCCCATACCCATATATTTCCCTCAGCATCAGCTCTATCGTAAAGCATCACATGATCTATTTTTGAATTATTATCAACATCATAAAAAATAAGATCACCTTTTTTGAGATCACCAAATTCTATATGTTTTGTATTATATTCGTATAATGCTTGTGAAGACACATCTAATGCATACCCATTTTTATATTTAAAAATATAACTTCCAATGGAATTATACATTTTAATGATATAGCCAGAACAATCTATACCTTCAAAAGAATCTCCACCATATTCATACTTAACCCCATCATATTTTTCTGCAATATTAAACCATTGGTTAATTTCAGAAGGTTTTAATTCCACTTGTTTGGGACTCAGATTCATAACAAAAGCAATTATAATACCTATTAATGCAAATTTAAAAAAATTATCCATTTTAATTCACCTTTTAAAAATAAATCAAGTAATAAAAAAATTATCTTTTATTCTTTTAATCTTTACCTAATGTTATAAAACTGAAAATACAGAACAACGATTATAGTAATAATTTGTAATTTAATGTTTTCATCAATTACAACTTATATAAAGAAAGATCAAAAACTCTGGCTATTTTTTAATTCTTTGGTATAAAATAAAAGAGCATTTGCTCTTTTATTTTATTGTTATGCCATATGATTTTTGGTGTTTTGTTATTTTTTCTAATAGATTATCTGGTAAAGTTGTATTATTTTTATCTATTATTTTTTGAATTTCTTTTTCATTTTTTAAAGTTGTTATTACTTTTGGTTCTATCAATAAACCTCTTCCTATTGCAATCAGATCATAACCAATTTCTTCTGCTTTTTCTAAATCTTCTTCAGAAAATATCGAGCCTACCCCAATTAGAGGAACTCTACCATTTATTACTTTCAAAATTTCTTTTCCAGTGATTTTGTTATTTTCTTCTCTTATAGATGTTTGGTTGTATTTTCCCAAAGAAATATGCAAATAGTCCAAATCTTTTTCACATAATTTATCCACCAATATTTTTGTATCTTCTAATGTTATGCCGGGATTTTCTCTTTCTTCTGGTGAGAATCTATACCCAATTATAAAGTCATCTTTTTTCATATCATTTTTTGCTTGTATAACTGAGTCAACAACTTTTAGAGGAAATTTCAATCTTTTGAATGTATTCCCACCCCATTTATCTATTCTTCTGTTAGAATGAGGGGAGAAAAATTGCTGTATTAAATAAGTATTTGCTCCATGAATTTCTACTCCATCAAAACCTGCTTTTATTGCTCTTATAGTAACCTCATAAAAAGATTTAATTATTTCTTGTATTTCTTCATCCTTTAATTCTCTTGGAATAGGTGCATTTTCTCTTTCAGCTGAAATATTTGAAGCAGAAACTATATCTTGATTTTCTTTTAATCCTGGTTTACTCATTCTTCCTGCATGAAATATTTGAAGAATTGCTTTAGCCCCATTTTGTTTTATAGTTTTAGATAATCTTTCTAAAGAAGGAATATAATCATCATTTCCAGCATAAAATTGGTTTTCAAAACCTTGACCATTTTCTTGCATAAAGGTTGTCCCAGTTATAATCATCCCAACTTCTTTTGATCTTTCACTGTAATAAGTCAATTCTTTGTTTGAGACAGTTCCGTCTTTGTTTCCAGAATAAGTTGTCATTGGAGACATTGCTATTTTATTCTTTAGTTCTACACCATTTTTAAAAGTAAATTTGTCATAAAAACTCATTTTTTATCACCTCATCTTATGATATCATAATTTTTTTCACTAATTGACTTATTTGTGAAAAAGTTATATCATTATATTGTAGGTAAAGTAAATTTTCATTAACAATAATTTTATCTTATCATTCACGGAGGTGAACTATGTTTTTAAAAATTAAAGAAGAACCATTTGTAGTAGGGGATTTTAAAATTCAAAAAACTAAATATGTAGATCCAAAAGTAGCGGATTTATTCTTGGTTTTTGAAGATGAAGAAGATAAGGATTTATGGGTTTATTTTTCACATCAAGTAAATAGAGTGCTAAAAAGTGAGATAAGTGATGAGTTCAAAAAAAACATACTTTCTAAGTTGATAGAGAAATACGAAGATCTTCTTGAATATATTTCTCCCGTAATGAAAGATGGAAAAGATGTGGATAAAAACATTGTTTTTGTCACTACAAAATTCAACTTTTTAGAATCAGAAAGTTCGGATCTTAATCACTGGTAATGTTTTTAATTGAAGAAGCCTTTTTAAAAGGCTTCTTTTTTATGATAATTTTAGCTTTAGCGTTTCAAAATATCTTTAATTATTTTTATAAACACACTATAGTGAAAAAATTTATTTTTGTTATATAATTTGTATACACAACTATGTGAGATGATATGTATGTTAAAATTGAATATATTTATCTTTATAATAAAGAAATTTGATTCCTTTTAAGGGGGGTTCAATATGATTGGTAATAGTAGAATAATTTACGGAACGATGTGGTTAGGAGGAGGATGGGACAAAGGAAAAGTTACTAAAGATGCTGTTGATACTGCTGAAAAAGCATTTTTAACCGCTGTTGAGATTGGCATTGATCTTTTTGATTTTGCTGATATTTATCAGAATGGCAAGTCTGAACAAGTTTTTGGCGAAGTTCTCAAAAACAATCCTAATTTACGAAATAAAGTGAAGATTCAATCAAAAGCAGGGATTATATTGAAATCTCATTCAGATGTTCAAAGGTACAATTTTAGTTCTTCTCATTTAATAAGCTCTGTAGAGAACAGTTTAAAAAGATTGAATATAGATTATCTTGATTCATTTCTACTGCATAGGCCAGATCCTTTAATGGAAAGATCAGAGTTGAAAAAAGCTTTTGATTATCTTTTTGATAATGGGCTTATAAAATCATACGGTGTTTCCAATATGAATCAATATCAAATAGATTTTATTCAAAACGCTGTTGGAAGAAAAGCTTCTGTAAATCAGCTGGAAATGAGTTTAAACAAGCTTGATTTTTTGGATAATACAATTGGCGTAAATAATGATGAAAGTAAAAACACAACATTCACAACAGGATTGATGGAATATTGTATCCAAAATGATATAGAATTACAGGCATGGAGCTCTATGGCTGGCGGTATTTTTTCTGGTAAACTATTGGGAAAAGATGTTGAAAAAAGAATTTTAGAAACGAAAAAATATGTTTACGAATTATCCAACTCCAAAAGGACTTCAGCTGGTAGTGTTGTTTTAGCATTTTTACTAAACCATCCAGCAAATATTAGACCTATTATTGGTACAACTAATCCAAAAAGGATTAAAGAATTGAAAGATGCAGAAGATATTGAACTATCCAGAGATGAATGGTATAAGTTGTATGTTCTTGCAAGAGGGAAGCAATTGCCTTAATACAATTAAATGCAGCTTTTAAGCTGCATTTTTTTATTTGAGTTTTGAAAATAATAATTTTTTACAGATAGTGATATAGCGGTAAATGTTATAAAGGTTTCTAAAAACTATTTTTTTGGTAAAGATATGAAAAAGGCGGCTTAAAAGCCGCCTTTGGTTTGATTTGATTTTTATTATTGCAATTTTTCATCATCACTTAATTGAGGCAATGAATCAGCATTACTAATGACATTTTCTAATTTATCATTCTTTACATTTAAAATAAACATTGCATCATTTAAAGAAGTATCATATCCGTCTTCTGCAAGTATGTAAATATAGCCATGCCTGTTTGAGTCAGTTCCATCAAATTCTGCATCAGGGTGTCTATTCCAATCAGATATTAATCTTATTCTACCTTCATCTGGTCCAGAAGTAATTATACTATCACCTTTACTTTTAGGGTTTAGCGAGAATTTTAATTCATCGCCAATATCAACTTTAATTTCTTTATAATATCTTGTATTAATTCCACTGTTTAAATTTTTAAAAGAAATCTCGTTAACCCCTGATGTTACTGAGAACGTATTATTCCAACTTGCATTTTCATCCAAAAATATTATTTGTAAGGTTGCCTCTTTTGTAATTTCTAGATCAATCATTGATTTTTTGTTTAAGTCATCCATTTTTCCTATTCCTTCTCCTCCTTCTGGAAAAAGATTATTTAATATATTTTTAATTTCTTCTATTCCATCTTCGTCATAATATTCATAATCTTCCAAAATTTCAAAATCATAGATTCCTACACCATAACTACCCATTGCAACAAGCATATTTGCAAATGGTTTATCAGGGCTATTACCTGGTAATTCATAATATTGAACGTAATTAGGTGAAAAATCTTCATTTTCATATAAATCTCCCGTCATAGAAAATGTTTTTTTATTCAATAATTCTATTGAATCGGAAGAATCATCATTTGGTTCTATTATTCTAAAGCCAGAGTTATCTCCAAATTCTGTAGCGATAGCTAGGTCTCCATCAGTAGATACACTATTAGAAGAGTAAGCTTCTGTTGAATATTCATTATATGAAAAATCAGAAGTATCAACTTTTATGCCTTTTACTCCATTACTTGAAAAAGATGCTAATAATAATATTTCTTTTTCAGAAACATTATTTAACTCACCATTATAAATTTCAAGAGTTGCTTTAGAGTTATCGTCTATAGAATAACCACTTTCAATAGTATCTACTATTCCGTTCTCATCAATAAATGTGATAGCACCAGAGCCATCTAAAACAATTACATAGTCTTCATTAGAAGTGATTGCTCTTGGATCTTCAATGTTATAACTTTCATCAGCAAGAGATTTATTTTCAACTACATAAATTCCATCATATTCTGGATTATCTTTATCATTTCCTGTTGCAATGTAATATTTCCCCTTAAATTCAGTAATGCCTGTTACAGTTTTAGATGGAAGATTAATCAAGTTATTATTTATTTCAATCTCCGTATTGTTATTAATAGAATTTATATTAGAAATAAAACTAACAAAAGCGAACTCTCCGTCTTTATATGGTATTTCTAAAGTATCAACATCTTGTGCACCACCAAAAATCAATTCATTATCTTTTTCATAAATAGCAGTAATTTGTCTATTGGAAAAAGTAATTTCTTTTCCATCTGCTTTGCCATTGCTTTGAACTGATGCAGGCATATTAAGGATTTGTATAGCTCCTGCATATTCTTCATTATTATTTGCATTGTTATATGAAACTACTGCTTTATTTTCGTTTAATACAATGTGATTAGCTTGGACTAAAATATCATCTACTTTAAGCTGTGCTATTCTTTTATCGTAAGTAATTTTATAACTTAAATCTTGAGTACTTCTAGATATTGTTACTTCTTCTCCTATCTCAACTACTTCTACACCATCAGATATAGAAATATCTCCTTTTGGTAACTCTTCCCCGTTTGGTTGTGTTATACACGATGCTAAAAATAGCGTAAGTACAAGTAATGTGGTTAAAAATAATGTTCTTTTCATAAATATCCCTCCTAAAATTTTCTAAATAAGTCTCTATTATAT
>Ga0182234_10269_pt1 | contig 16152 bp, 19 predicted proteins | sample hydfratesGB_TM_A_FD_145595 | JGI IMG/M metagenome (GOLD analysis project Ga0182234, IMG submission 145595) | Subsurface microbial communities from deep shales in Ohio, USA - hydraulic fracturing test GB_TM_A | ecosystem: Environmental > Aquatic > Deep subsurface > Shale gas/oil reservoir >...
GTCCTAAATGTGGAAAGAAAGATGAAGTTCCAGGTTTTGTGATAGATGAATTTGCAATGGGAAAAGATCTTAAAGAGGGAGAAATGCCAGGAGTGGCATGTCCTGAGTGTAATGCAGAAATGAAGTTCAAATTTACATTTAAAAGAGAACCCTACTAAAGAAATATTAATTAACTTCTATAGTAGGGGTGGCCGTTAGGCCATTTTGTTCCTTTCAGATAATTATAGTTCCAATAAAAGGATAATAATATTGACCTTTATTTAACCCATTCTTTACAAATAATTAAAATATACCTGATATAATACAGTTGAACATTTAGTCATGAAGTGCTTAATGATATGTTATTTTAGTTTAGGGGGGGATTGTGAACATAATGATAAAGAGTTACTCAGATGTTTCCTCCATATTTATTATGAAAACAATCTTCGCAGTACTGCCAAAAAGATGGAGGAGATGGCATCATATCATATGAATTTTGACCATTATCTTGACTATTATAAAATTAATTTCCTTGAAGGGACAGCCTGGAAGTATTTGAAATGGTTTCATAATCAGGCTTTATGTAATTATTGTCCGTCAAGGGATACACTGGAACAATTGAAGGAAAAGGGATTTAGAAATCTTGATATATACACACAATATTTAACAAATTATTTACCAGGGTGTAACATCCTCTTAACAAAAATATTGTACAATGTTAATTGTTGGAATAGGAGGTGAGATACTTATAATGATAGTTGTTGAGAAAATTAGAAAAGAATTTGGTAAAAATCAAGTATTAAAAGGCATTAGTTTTAACCTGAAAAAAGGGGAATTTGCTGTTGTTTTAGGTTCAAGTGGTGCAGGCAAATCAACATTGCTAAGGTGTTTAAATGGCTTATGTCAACCGACCTCTGGTAAAATTGTAATAAATGATGTAGAAATGAATCAAAAAAATCTAAATAAGATTCGGAAAAGGGTGGGATTTATTTTCCAAAATATTAATGTAGTAGGAAACCTAACAGTGATGCAAAATGTATTAACTGGAAGTCTGGCAGGTAAATCCCCCTGGAACATTTTTTTTGATAGAGAAGAAAAAAAGAAGGCAATACAGGCTATTGAAATGGTAGGTCTGGCTGATAAAGTAAATACTAGAGTGGATAAGTTAAGTGGGGGACAGAAACAAAGGGTTGGTATAGCAAGAGTGTTGGTTCATAACCCTGAGATAATTCTAGCAGATGAACCAGTTTCCAGTCTTGATCCAGTAACAGGACAGGGCATAATGGAGCTTTTGGAGCATATTAATCAGGATTTAGGAACTACTGTTCTCTGTAATTTACACCAGATAGAATATGCAAAACAATTTGCTAAGAGGATTTTTGGTATTGAAAATGGGTATATTCAATTTGACAAACAGGTTTCTGAAATTAGCGATGTTGACCTGAAATCTATTTATGGGCATAGCTTTAACAAACAAGATAGACCGAAAGAAATCGATGATAGAAATGATAGTTATAGTCTTCAATATGATGTTATATAAAAATCTGTATAATAAAATCAGGAGGTAATAGTTTACAATGAAAAAAAACATTAGTGTTACTATTATGTGTTTAGTAATTATGGTATTAATAGGACTGGGAAATAGTTATGTCTATGCAGGCCAGGACAATGGGATAGATAAGTTAGTAGTAGCTTTGTTACCAGATGAATCTCCCTCAACAGTTATTAGAAACAATAAGCCATTGGAAGCATACCTAGAAAAAGAATTAGATATAGAAATTGAGTTAGTTGTTACTACAGATTATTCTTCTATGATAGAATCTATGAGAAAAGGACATATAGATATTGGATATTTTGGCCCGTTATCATATGTATTATTAAAACAGAAAATGGATAATGTAGTTCCTTTTGCCGCTAAATTAGATAAGGGGCAGCCTACATATCATGCAGTTGTGATAGCAGGTGCGGATACCGGAATCGCAAAAATCTCTGATATTAAAGGGAAAACAGTTGCTTTTGGGGATGTTGCTTCCACTTCCAGTCATTTGATTCCAAAAGAAATGATTAAATCACAGGCTGGCCTGGAAGTAGGGGAGGATTATGACCAACAGTTTGTGGGGTCACATGATGCAGTTGCAATGGCAGTACAGAATGGTAATGCACAGGCAGGTGGATTAAGTAAACCAATTTTCGATTCACTAATTAAAAGGGGTATTATTGATAAAAGTAAAGTGAAGGAGATTAAGCTTTCCAAACCATATCCTAATTACCCCTGGGCAATAAGAACTGATCTTCCAGATGACCTGCAGGAACAGGTAAAACAAGCTTTTTATGACCTGGAGGATGAAGATATTTTTAATGCTTTAAAAGCTGATGGATTTGCTCCAATAAAAGATGACGATTATGATATTATTCGCAACATGGTAGATATACTGGGAATTAACTTAGAGGAAATGTAGTAATGATACAGAATACAGCTGAAAGAATCAAATCAAATAATAGAAGAATAAACTGGACATGGTTCTTTATTCTATTGGTAGGAGTTTTACTGATTGTTGGCTCTTTTTGTTATACTTTGAATGTAAGTTGGACGAAATTTGCTTCTAATAGGATATTTACTAATCTATTCTCCATGTTAGCTGAAATGCTTCCTCCAGATTTTTCTGTTGTAAAAACACTTGGTGAACCTATTATAGAGACTTTAGCAATGAGTGTAATGGCTACTCTACTAGCTGTTATCATATCATTTCCCCTGAGTTTTTTAGCTGCAAAAAATACTTCTATTAGTTCTTCAATTCGTAATATAGTAAAAGGTGTGTTCAATGCATTACGAGCGATTCCAGAGTTAATAATGGGAGTAATCTTTGTAGCATCAGTTGGTTTCGGTATATTGCCCGGAATCTTAGCTTTAGGCTTTCATTCAGTAGGAATGTTGGGTAAGTTTTATGCTGAAGCAATTGAAAAAGTAGATCCAGGGCTAAATGAAGCCATTGAATCAGTTGGGGGATCGCGTTTCCATGTAATTGTCTTTAGTGTTATTCCTCAAATATTGGGTCATTCAGTTGATTACTCTTTATACAGATGGGAATATAATTTTAGGGCTTCTACTGTGGTTGGATTGATAGGCGCTGGTGGTATTGGTTTCCAACTTATTGCTTCTTTAAGAATAATGCAGTATAGAGAAGTATTTGCCATCCTGTTTGTTATATTTATTCTAGTCCAATTAGTAGATGGTTTTGGGAATATGATTCGCAGCAGAATAATTGAGGGAGAGGGATGATAGCAAGTGAATAAACCTAAGGTTTTTATCTCACACTGGATGCCTGAACCAGGTGTAACGATATTACAGAAATACTGTGATGTTGATTATAATAATCAGACAGAGGCATTGTCTAAACAGGAGTTTATAGAACATGCAAAAGGTGCAGATGCTTTAGTTATTTTTGTAGCAGATATAATAGATGAAGAAATTATTGAGGAGTGTCCTGGCTTAAAGGTAATTAGTAGTTTTGGAAAGGGATATGACAATATAGATATCGATGCATGCAATAAAAATAATATTTCAGTTACTATAAATCTTGATTCACTAACAGATTCAACTGCAGATATGGCGATTACATTATTATTATCATTGTGTAGAAAAGTAATTCCGGCAGATAATCATGTCCGTAGTAGGGATTTTAAGGGCTGGCATACAAGCAATTTTTTAGGAAAAGATTTACATCATTCAAAGGTAGGGATTATAGGATTGGGGAGAATCGGCAAAGCCATTGCCAGACGTGTCCAGGCCTTTAATACCGAGATTTCATATTTTGATAAAGTAAGGTCAGTTGATTTTGAAACGGAAATAGATGCAGTTTATGTAGCCAATTTAGAACAACTTCTTACAGAAAATGAATTTATAATTCTTTCCTGTAACTATACGCCTCAAAATTATCATCTTATTGATGAAGAAAAGATAAATATGATGCGAAAAGGTACTGTGCTGGTTAACATTTGTAGAGGCTCAATTGTTGATGAAAAAGCTGTAAGTAAGGCTTTAGAGGAAGAACATCTCTGGGGCTATGGTTCAGATGTATTTGAGTTTGAAGACCGTCTAATTACTCAACATCCTAAATATATTCCCGAGAGTCTACTAAGTCAGACGGACAGGACAGTATTAACTCCTCATATAGGTACTGGTACTGTGGAGGCACGACAAAGGTTATCAATTTCAACAGCTAGACAATTAATTGATGTACTTAACGGTAAAATCCCTAAAGGCTTAGTTAAAAGTTTATAATTTTAAATAACTTTTTTATTTAATTTATTGCATCTTCAATTAATTTATTCAGCTACATCTACATATTTATTGATAAGATACTTTAAATTTATCTAATTATTTTTTTATTATCAATAATTTGTGATAGAATTATTAATGTTATTTATTGGATAACTAAATAAAAAAATAAAGAGGTGTGATAATGTTTGATAGCTTAACTACCGAAGAAATACTGGATAGTTTGACAGTTGGTGTAGTTATTTGTAATCAGAACGAAGAATTTATTTATATTAATGAACTAACAAAGAAAATAACTGGTTATTCAATGAATGACTTAAAAAATATTAATCAATGGTTTGCTGTAGCTTATCCTGATCCAGACCAAAGGAAAAAAGTAATAAATAATTTCAGAAAAAAAATAAAAAAGAAAGAATCCTATAATCAAATTTTTAAAATACTTAATAAAAATAATGAAGAAAAATATGTAGAATTCAGAATTAAACCACTTAAAAATGGTTATTTAATGGCTAATATAATTGATGTTACCGAAAATAAAAAAAGACAGAAAAAAATCGAATATTTGTCTTTTCATGATGAATTAACTGGTTTATATAATCGACATTATTTGCAAGAAGAATTAAAAAAATTAAATAAATCAAGAAAATATCCTGTCAGTATTATTATAGGAGATTTAGATAATTTAAAAGCAATTAATGATAATTTGGGGCATCTTGCAGGTGATAAATATATTAAAAAAGCTGCAAATATAATTAAATCTCTGTTAAGAAATGAAGATATAATCGCTAGAGTTGGTGGAGATGAGTTTGTTATTATCCTACCCAATACTACTAAAAAAACAGCCTCCTCAATAACTAAAAGAATCAGAGAAAAATTTGAATTAGAAAACAAAAAATCAGATAAATCGATAAAATTTGATATTTCTCTAGGAATTTCGATAGCTAAAAACCAAAAAAATGATCTTATTAACTGCTATCATCTTGCCGATCAGAATATGTATAAAAATAAAAATAAAAAAACTAATTCTCAGCTGAACTATTATTCAAGTTCTGTTTAATAACATTTGACAAATAGATCAAGTTGAATTAAACTGATATTAGATAAAGAAAAACCCCAGATAAGGGATCAGCTTATCTGAGGTCGTTCGGCTGACTATCTATTTAAATATTTAGTCAGCACAATGAACAATCCTAAAACAATGGTTAGACTTAGATTAAATCTAAAGTCTAAGAAAATAAGGATATTCAAAGTCATCACCTCCTTTCTTTCTTGGCGTGATGACGAACTTTAAACTGCCCCTGAAGGCAGTTTTTTCTTTTTGAAAGGCAAAAAATTACCTCTCGTTCTTATTATTTAGCTTTTATAGTGAAAATTCAACCCCTCTCACCAAAATAATTTAATTTTCACTGCTTTTTTTACCGCTTATAGAGACAATCATTCTTTAAAATATTAAATTCCCTCGCTATTTGTTGGTTTTTGTTATTTAAAAAATGACTAAAATATTTATGCTGCTTGATCAGTTCAAACAATTCTTTCCAGAGAGAAATATTTTCTGAGACTTCTTTTCTGCTTTTAAATTCTGCTCTTCCAAGTTCCTGCAGGTTGTTAAAAATAGGTTGTTTAGTGATCAGCTCAATTTCAACTGGATATTTAAGCATTTTTAGTGTTTTTATCACTATTTTTAAAGTGTTTTCTAATTTTCCAGCTGTTTTGAGAGGTCCTTTAATTTTTTTAGTATGATTTCCAGCAATTAAAAGGGCTGAATGATATTTTTTACTGGCATAAACTAAAATTCTAACAATCATTTCATTCCACCTCATTAAATTTACAAATAAAGTTTCTTAATATTTGTTCGTGATCTAAATCTTTTCTTGCTACTTTTTCTTTAAATTCTATCCATTCAGCATTATTTAACTTAAATTTGACCTCTATATTTAACTTATGTTTTATCTTTTTAAAATCTAACAGTAATTTTTCATAATCCAATTTTAATTTTAAATAATCATAGCTCAACATAGATTTATTACTTTCATATGCAGCAAAATCATTTTTTAGTCTGTTTATATTATTAATAAGAAATAAAATTCTGCTTTCATTAACTTTTCTTATATCAACATCACTTAGAGATTTTATATATAATTTTAATTCCATTAAGTCTTTTTTAAATGATCCAATTTTACCAAGTTCAATATTCATATTAACCCCTCCATTATTAATTATTATATCATAGGAAGAAAATGTTTATAATCATTGATATAATAGTATTTAAAAAGCTCTACAAGCAAAAAGTTTTCTGCAGCTGGGTATTTCATCATACTTTTTATTTTATAAAGGGGCGAATTTCGACAATATTTTCATAACCAACCTTAACCAGCCAGATTTTGAACTTTATTGAAAAAATTACCAGCAAAAATTAAACAAAGCTCTCCCTTTTAGTATTTTTTGAAAGTTGATTTACTTATATTACTTTTATGTAATTTATTGCATCTATCTTTTTTTGTGGCTTCGCCACAGACCAGCTGAGAAGACTAAGAGACAAGCTCTTAGCCTTCCACGCTGGATTCTTTTTAAATAGCATAAAGAATAATATCGAATTTTGTTGAATAGCTAGCACTGTTGAGGAGGTTGGCGGAAGGCGCAATTCCCCCCTTGTGCTTAAATTAAAAACACTAGGAGGGAATTTTGTAAACTAGCACCGCCGATTCGGCAGTTCGGGTTTACGCAACAGGATCTGCAGCAAAAATAGGCTGCCTCCTGCCGACTGAAAGTGCTCAGGTTCTGCTTTACCACTATATCCAGCCAATTCCCCTTACTCACTTAAAAACGCTTAAATAAGCGAATTTAAGCTTTCACAGAGACGGGTATTATCTTTCCTTCTATCCGGAGTCTGATAACCTCATATGAATAGCTAATAATAGCCCCAAATGAGATTTAATACTGTTCAATAAGGGTATTAATCCTTACTGGCTGTAAGTCCAGCTGACTGCCCGCTATATCCTCGCAGGTCAATGAGTAGATAATTTTAGTTTTGCTTGCCTAGCTCAAACGTCGGTCCCTACCCGACGGCAGTTTTTTATTTTATCCTGGAATTATTCCTCTAACTTCCAGTAAAAATTATTTTGTTTTAAAATATATAAAATATCTTTTAAATTTTTATCAAAAAAATATAAATTGGTTTTAACGCTATAATGTTTTAAATATAAGTATTTATAAACGCAAAAAAGCCCTCACCAACTTTCTGGCAAGGGCTTAGATTCGAAATTTTCTTTATTAAGTTCTTGTCAATTTCATCTCAATTTGCTATAATTAAGACAAACTTAATAAAGTTTATTACTGTTGACTTGGTGAAGAAGTTAACAGTTTTTCAAATCTGCTTACTTGGTATTGAAGTTAGCAGTCAGCTCACTAGTGTTGGTATCACTGAGTGGGCATTATTTTTTTATATGTAGTTTTTTTATTTTTATCTTAATGATCCTATATCTTTTCTATATTCTTTAATGAATTTTTGAGTATCTCCTTCAATGTTAATTTTTTTAATAGCATGTTTCTGCACTACTGAATCAATTCCTGTTTCTTCGTTCCTGATAATTACTGCATAACTACTTAATTCAATAATTTTAACTACTTCTTTTGTGTTATCCATATATACGACTTCAACAGGCAATTCACATTCTATACAATAGAGCATAACTGCTGAATCTGCTTTCGAATAAGTTGAACTTTCATTATATTTGCTAAATCTACCTTTTTTCTTTGACATAAAAAACAACTCCATTTAAATATAAGTTTGAAAATTATGTAAAACATACTAATTACTATAATAAACCTATTTAAAATGTATTGCAAGACGCTTAACATTATGATGTTATAGCATAAATCCTGATTATAGACGATTATTAGCTTTCTAAGGCCAAATAAAGCTCTTAGATTAAATTAAAATTTTTTTAAAAAATTTTAATTTACCTTTTTAAGAAATAAAAAAACTCAAAAATACGCTGATTTACTCTGAAATTCTAAAGTCCAGGTGATGATCCTGGACTTTTTTCTTCGCTTATTTGCTCTTTTGCGAAGATTTTTTTAATTTATTTATTCAGATTTTGAAAAAATTTCTTTTAACTGTTCTCCAGTTTCCATTAATCTTTCATTTTCCCATGAATTTCTTTTTGATTCACTAAAATATTTGGTTTTAATTAATTTCCATGTATCCAATTCATTAACTGCTTTAATTCTATAACGAGGTGATTTTAATTCAGATAATTTTTTTTGAGACATTTTATCAACTTGTTCTGATATACCTTCTGATTCTATACTTTCTTGATAAATAATAAACTCACCATGTTTACGAATTTTATTTTCCATCATTTCAGTTATAAAATTAACTATCCCCATAATTAAGAAATCTTCATGTATTTCACAATCTTCCATTAAATAATCAACCCTATTTTTAAGCCTGTCTAGAGAGTCGATATCTTGACCATCAAAATAGCTATCATCTCCTAAACGATTTAAAATAAAAAGTATCAATGTTTTAAAATCATTAACTTTATCTTCTCCTGTTTCTTCATTCCATTCACTTAGCGCTTCAATTAAAGCTTCTGTTTGTTCCATTTTATCTCTCCTTTTATTTGTAATATTTTCTTATAAAGTCTACCCTTTATAGAATGGAGGATCAAAGTCCGGTATCTTATTCGTATCTACATTGGTCAATTGTGCAATTAATAAAGACGCTTGTGTAGTAACAGGTAATAATAATTGTTTTTTGTTTTGTTCAATTTCTTTTTTTACTTTATCTATATCAGGATCTTCACATTCTAAATCATAATCAACAGTTATTATTATTTCTATTTCGTAAAAAGATTCTGGTATAAAATATTTTTTTCTTTTATATTCTAAAGTAACATGATTTTTATTTAATTCTTGAATTTTATAATTATCTTCCATCTTCATTTCTATTGAAAATTCTTTATCGTTTTCTATACTATCAATAATATCTCTAGAAATCCCTATATTTTTATATTCAACATTTTTTAATTCCATAAATAAATCTCTAAAATTAATAGTTTCCACTTCTAATACTCCTTCTTTGTTCTTTATTTGTCAACTTACCCTTCTTAAATCTATCAAACATATCTACGGAAATTTTTTTCTCAAAATCATCTGAATTATCATTTTGAAGATCAATTCCCCAATTTTCTTTACTTTCTTTTTTAACAGTATTCATATATATATGATAAGAATTTTTTATCTCTTTTTTATCCTGTTTATCACCTTGAGATTTATATAAACCTTTAGTTAACAAATACATAACATATTTATTAAGACTTTCTTCCTCTTCTTCAGCTGCAGCTGCCAAATCACGATGTAAAGATTTTGGAATCCTTAAAGTAAACTTACCACTATACTTATTTGGTTTTTTAGGGTTAGGAATTTTCCGGTTTTCATCATAAGCAAAACTAATCCAAGCAATCTTAGCATCCTCTAAATTTTTTAAAGCTTCTTCCGGAGTATCACCACCAGCACCACAACCTGGTAGTTCTGGAATTTTAGCTCCCCAACTAGTATTACCATCATTTGTTTCAATAGGATATACTTCGGTCCTGTATTCTCTTTTTAATAATTCTTCTTTAGTCATAAACTACTCACCTCCAATTAATTCTTCTTTAACTCTATCAACAGCCTTAACAGTTTCCCTCACATAATGAGGTTTAATTTTACTCCCATGTTTAGCAATAGTAATATGATAATTATCTATTTTAGGATGAAAAAATATGTAATGGCTACTCCCACCAGAAGGTTGCCTCATATCAAAACCATAAGCAAATAATAAGTTTTTCGCATCAGCAAATCTTAATCCTGTAGGGGTTGGAGTTCTATTAAATTTTTCATATATTTTCTCGTATCTACTCATTTCTAAAAAATTTCCCCTTCCATACTTATATAATACCACATATGATACCATTCTCCTGCAAAGTGTTATACATTTTTTTGTTTTTATGAAATTAAAAAACAAAAAACTTGAAATAGTAGGCATTATAGGTTAATTAATTATTTTATAAATCAAAACATTTTAATTATATAATTTCATAAAACAATTCTTTTCTGATTAAGTTCTAGTAAATTTAATATTTATCTCCTTTTTTGCGAAGATTTAACTCCCTTTATAAATTAATTATTAATTTTTTTAAAAGCTTCTAATCCTTTGTTTAAATATCTATCAAGCTGTAGAGTTTTTTCACTTATATAACTAACCATCGCACTTTTATCATTTTGATGACTTGGTCTATCAAAATTTTCTTCAAACATTTCTATAAGAGTTTTTTTATCAAATTTTTCTGATCCATTTAATATATATCTACCTGTTAACATAAAAGATTGAATAATTTTTAATTCATCATGTTCAAATCCAGATAAATATTTATAAAATTTTCTTCTGGGGGATTCTGGATCAAGTAATTCTTCTAAACTATCTACTTTAAAACCTGTAGTTATCTCCTCCTCATCTTCTTCTTTTCCTCTTACATCTGGAACCATCTCAATAATTTCATTAATGTCCGGTATCATTTCTTCAAATTTCTTTTTATTCATTATTTCCCTCCTAAAATTAATAATTTCATAAAATATAGATTTTATAAAAATGACTGACATCTAAAGTCTAACTAATTAGGTATTGGTAAACCTAGCTCTTTTTTTATTAACTTATATACATCTTTATGGGTGGAATAATTAATATTACCAGACTCACATTGTTCCACTAAAAATTGTTTTACTTTTTTGGAATCCATGTACAAATTAGATACATAGTCAATCTCATGATCTTGATTACAATTGAAATGTTTATCGTCTTTTTCTTTATTTCTTCCCATGATTTCCCCCTTAAATATATTATAATTATAATGTCAGCCATTTTTAACATAGATTTCAAATAAACAGTTTTTAAATTTTATTTATAATTGTTATTTATAAACTTCTTGAAATCTTATTCTTTATCCTTTTTTTACTTCACTACATTTTTATATAAAAGGAAATAAAAGGGGAAGTAAAAGGAGGAAACGGGGAATAAAAAGCTTGACTATTTAGAATAGAATATATTATAATGTAAATAGAAGGGATGCGAATACGCCTTTCAAATACTTTCAATTAATTATATTTGAAAGTCGAAAAGCATTATTCTGTAAGTTAATTCCCCGAGAGTAACGGAGAAATAAAATAGAGAATATTACTCATTCGTAAGTTTGACCTTTGCTAATGACGGGGTCGTTAAATAATTAATATCATTTATTAATTCGTGTTTTTGAAGTTTTGTCGAAAAAGATAAAGCTTTAAATTCCCCGAGAGTAACGGAGAATTAAAATAGAGAATATTACTCATTCGTGAGCATAATCTCCTTAATGGGAGATTATTTTTTTTTAGGGAGGAAAAAAATGAAAATACATTCGATTTCAGAGAATTTTTTTACTTTATGTTCCTTTGATAAAGAATTAGTATTCAATACTAATAGAAGGCCTCATCTAATAGTTAAAAATATTATTTATAAAGACAAAAGACAAACCTTCGCTATTCCTTTGAGATCAAATATAAAAGCACCTGAAAGGCAATATTTTTCCTTACCTCCAACTTCACGCACTGAGAATAAAAGAGCTCACGGTATTCATTACATAAAAATGTTTCCTATTAAAAAAGAATACTTAGAACCTTATTTCAATAGTGATAAAAAACATAAGAGAATAGTAAAAATAATTAAACGAAACACAAAAACTATTGTTAAAGAAACTCAAAAATATGTAAAAGATTATGAAAAAGGTAACATACACAGATATTCAACTGACATAGAAAATATATACTATAAATTAACTAATAACTAACAAATTATTTTTTCATAGTTACCTCCATTTTTAATAAAAATTATTAAAAATATAACATAAAATATTATAAATCTATTATAGAATAATATTTTATGTTATAAATCTAATAAAATATATTATTTAAATAGATTTTTGATTTTATCAATCAAACTTTTATTTTTTTCTTGCTGCATCTGTTGTAGCATCTTAGACTGCTTTTCAATAATTTCTTGCTGCTTATCTAATTTTTCGACAATTTTTTCTTTATTTTTTTCACTTTCTTTATTAAATCTCTCATTTTGTTCCTTTAGTTTTTTTAATTCTTCTTCATACTGTTCTAATTGCTCATTCTGCTGCTCTATTTTATCGATAATATTGTTAGCGATCCCCTCAAATAAAGCCCTATATTTGTCTTCTGTAGCCTCTATAAGCGAATTTACAAATTCATCTTTATTTACAGGCTTAGTTACTTTACTAATATTAACACTTTCATTTTCCATAACAGCCTGATCTATTTCGGAAGCAGGTATATAATATTGTTCACCATAAGGACCCGACTTTTTTTCGGCAGCATATTCCCCTGATTTTATTCTCCTTCTTACAGTACTGGTACTTACTTCTAAAATTTCTGAAGCCTGTTTTATGGTGTATTCTTTCAAAATTAACCCTCCTTTTTTGTTCTACTAATTAATTTATAGATGAAGGGTTTAAATCCTTCTTATAACAAAAATAAACTATAAATAGATAGGCTTGATAAATACCCTATTCATTCATAGTTTATTCATTCTGAAAGACTACCCGAAGGACTGCTTATTCATTTGTTGAAACCCTTTATATTTAGTGCTTTATAACCCTTCACAATCTTCTTCTAAAACTGATCAATGTTCAACAGAATTTTTTCCGATAAAATCCAGCAATTCATTGTGTTTTTTTCTTAACTTCTCAATATCAGGGTCATCTTCATTTCTTAAACTCTCAAAATAATTATCAAGTAATTTTAAACCTTCTGCTACAGCCTGAACTTTAAAATCTTCCAGTGCCTCTGAATCATTTTCAATTAAACTATTAAATCTTTCTCGGGTGGTCTTTAATGCAGTTTCTATCTGTTTAACTCGTGTTTTTTTGAAATTCATTAATAAACCTCCTTTTTATTATAATTATCTAGTTCGATGCCTCTCCCTCTTTTTATTAATATTTTTGATCTTACTTTCCTTAGTTTTATTTTTTAGTTCTTTCAACTTAATATCTGCAGCATCTATATAATCAAAGTATTCCAGACGCTCTTTTTTCAGCTTTTCCAGCTTATTTATTTTTTTATCTAATTTATTTAACTTAGCTTTTTCAGCTGCAATTTTCTTTTCAAGTTCTCTCTTTTTGGTTTTAGCTTTCTTATGTTTACCAGTTATCCTGCCTAATAAACCACCGGCATTAATATTTTCTTTCTCTTTTTTAAGTTCTTTAATTTTACTTTCTATTTTATCTTTTTCAGATTCATAAATAATCTTTTTCGGAAATTGATTTATTTTCTGTTCTGATTCTCTTACTCTTTTATAAGCTGCTTGTTTAATACCAAAAGCATTTAAAGCAGCTTCTGCATCTTCCATTTTAAATTTAATTTTACAACGTTTATCTTTAATAACTTCACTATCTGCAGTTACCTGATAGCCTTCTTTAAGCTTTTTGATGTCTTTTATTTCAACTTTGCTTTCTTTAGCTGCAGCCTCTATTTTTTTGATATTAGTTTCTTCTTTAGCAAAATATTTATCCCAATTATTCAATTCTTTTTTAGACTCTTTAGATGCAATATTTTTTACCTTTTTGAACTTACTGGCTGCCTCTTGCTGCCTGTAAATAGCCAGTAATATTGATATTCCAGCTTTTATTTTATTTGAACTCTCGTTAATTTCATCTAATAATTCATCTTGACTGTAGCCTCCTGTCAGGTTTTTAAGTTCAAAACCGATTTTCTTACAGGTCTGATGCAGCCTCTTTAAATTTGATCTTGTTGCAGCTCTTTGTTGCTTTAAACCTTTGAGCTTAGTATCAATATCTTTAAGTTCCTGCTGCTTTTCAGCTATTGGTGCCTGTTCTTTATAGATTTTATCTGCGATTTTATCTTTCCAGGTATCAGATATATCTATTTTCATTGCCTCAATTTCTTCTTTTACTTCGGCAGCTACTAAAAATTTATCGTTTTTTAGATTATTTCTAATATATTTTTCATTACCTTGAAAAATTACTGCGACTTCAGAGGCTCCAAAAGTTTTTTTACAGTCCTCAATCCTTGCATCTTTCAGATCTTTTCTTAATTTATCTTGATTTAAATATTCTCGTTCCTCTACTTTTTCTTTAAGCTGCTTTAATTTTTCTTTCTTCTCTAATCTCTCAATAGTTTTAATTTCTCTGTCGCAAAATCTATTAATTGTTTGACGATCAATAATCTTATTAAAATTTCTATCCAACTGATAACCTCTATTTTTTACAGCTACCTGGATGCCTCTTGCAGCAGCTAATTCTTTTATATCAACTTCATCTTTACTTAATATTTCTTTGGCAAACTCTTTGTATCTCTCGCTGATTCTTTCACTATTTAAAGCCTGACTTCTAACTTCATTGATGATTTGCTTATAATTACCCTGTTCAATGTTCTTAGATGCCTCTTTATATCCTTGAGGCTCTTTTACATTAATTTTAAAGTTTAGCTTTTCTTTTAAGTTAGTCTGCAACTTTCTAGCAAAATCATAGCTTCCACCAAGTTCAATATATTTGTTTAGTTTTTTTTCTACATTATTCAGCTTAACTGATTTGTCATTTCTTTCATACTGTTTGAGCTGCTTAATAATATATTTACCTTCTTCGTGCTTATTAACTACCCAAGAAAAACTGGAGAGCCTGTCCTTTAAGATTCTGTACTCTTTATATTCTTTGCTTCCCCTATCTCTTTTTATATCTACATTATGACTTGAAGTCAGATTATGTTTTCTTATAACCTGTGATAGTTCCTGCTTCAAATAAGCATACTTCCTACCCCAGTTATTATTGCGATTAATTGTCAAATGTATATGAGGCTTGACCTTGTAGTTTTCTTTGCCTCTTACTTCATCTCTACTTTTAGTATGAATTGAAATGATTGAATCATTTAGGTTTAAATTTTTATAATAGTTTCTTTCAAGTTTAGCTTTTATAATTTCTTTACCCCAACCATCTTGTGTTCTTTCATAACTTCTCACCTTCGGTATTTCTCTATCACTGTCTTTATAATTCTTATATACTAAATTTTTAACTGCTTTATTTTTTTCTGCATCACTTAAAGAATCAAATTCATCTGTGATTCTAAACTGTTTATACCAGGTATCCTTTTTTATGTGATTTTCTCTTTTAATCTTACTTATATCTTTTGCCACAGCCTCTAACTTTTCGACAGCTGCATCTTCATTTTTGAAATTTAGTTCATCAAAGCTTAATTTAAAATCTATATAATTGTTATAATCTTTGTGCAGCAGATCATTTCTTTCTTCACCAGCCACCATTACCTTGCTGGAGGAATACTCAATTTGCTGCAGCTGATTGTTGCTGACTATAAAACTTTTCTCGTCATGATCTAAAATATATGCTCCTAATTTTTCTGCAGCCATTGACTTTTCCTCCTTTCCTTTTTTCGGCGGTAGCCAAAAAATAATCACTTTGAATTTATGATTTAAGGAGAGATGAGTTCGCTTTCCAACTCTCTCTCCTATGCTCATTTATTAGCTTGCCTCGTTAGTAAAATTATATCTCATTTCGCTGCAGCTTTCAAGTTTTTATTTGAAATTTGTTTTTGAATCCCAAATAAAATAATGATATTATTATAATTGAATATTCTTGATTAAATTTAGCATTTTCACCTCAGCATATTATCACTTGTTTTTTAAGGATAATATGCTTATTTTTTTATTATATAGGAAACTATGCTTTTGCAGGAATGTGGATAACTTTGTAGAAAGATAAAAATATTATGAGCAAAAATAAATCAAAAAATCATCCAAAAATTAAAACAATATTGAATGATCACTG
>Ga0182234_10284_pt1 | contig 14823 bp, 10 predicted proteins | sample hydfratesGB_TM_A_FD_145595 | JGI IMG/M metagenome (GOLD analysis project Ga0182234, IMG submission 145595) | Subsurface microbial communities from deep shales in Ohio, USA - hydraulic fracturing test GB_TM_A | ecosystem: Environmental > Aquatic > Deep subsurface > Shale gas/oil reservoir >...
CAAATTTTTTTAACTCTTCATAATCATGCATTTTTCACCTTTGTTTATTTAAAACACTAAACTCCTCACCACTAAAGTGGTCCCCTCCTCTTACACATTAAGAGGAGATTTTAACAACTTCCATCTTCCAACCCATGGACTTTAGCCTTTAATTCCCCTCTAAATGTGTTAGAGGGGACGTGCGCAGCACAGGGGTGTTTAGGTTTTTATGTTTTTAACTTCCATCTTCCAACTTCCATCTTCCAACTTCCAACCAAAAAAGCTTTTAGCTTTTTCAATCTTCATTTAAATTATATAATAAAAACCTTCACATCATATCATCATAATGTGAAGGTTTTATTTATCAAAAAATTATCAACATATAGCTTTGAGGCATATCTTCAGACAAATATGATAGGTTTATCCTTTGATTCCCGAACCAACAAGGCTTTTAACAAATAAATTTTGAATTAAAAAGAATATTATCAAAGTAGGTATAAGCGCGAGATTTGTACCAGCCATTATAACCCCCCAGTTATTTAATCCCTCTGAATCCATAAGCATTTTAACACCTATTTGAACTGTTTTCATTCTATCGTCCATTGTAACTATGAGAGGCCATAAGTACATATTCCATGCATAAACAAAGTTAATCAGAGCTGCTCCACCTAACATAGGTTTGGACAAAGGTATCAAAACTTTGAAAAAATATTGTAATGGTGTAGCACCATCTATTTTAGATGCATCCTCTAATTCTTTTGGTATTGTCATAAAATGTTGTCTGAATAAAAAAGCATTCGTAGCAGAAGCTGTAAACGGAATTATAAGGGCCCAGTAAGTGTTAACCCAACCAAAATCCCGCATAAGCATGAATAAAGGTAAAATCATAACTGTTTCTGCTGGTAAAAATAAAGTTATAAATAAAACTCCAAATAATATTTTTTTACCTTTGAATTCAAAATTTGCAAAGGCATATCCTGCAAGAGTACCAGTAATCAATTTTCCAACAGTAATTCCCAGCCCTATTAAAGCTGAATTTAAAAGTAATCTATCTAATTTAACCCTTTTTAAAGCTGTGACATAATTATCAAAATTAATTGATGATGGAAATAGTTTTGGAGGATAAGAAAAAACCTCACTTTGAGTCATAAAACTCATTGAAAAAGACAATATTATTGGTAACATAACTACAATAGCAATAACTATTAAAAGAATTTCTGAAACTATTAAATTAGTTTTCTTTCGAGTACTTATTTTCATATATAAACAACCCCTTATTGATAATGTACTTTACTTTCAACATTTTTAAAATAGAAGAAAGTAACTACACCCATGATAATAAACATTATTATACTTTGAGATGCTGCAGAACCTGTATTTTGATAGGTGAAAGCATCTAAATATAATTTATAAATAAGAGTTGTTGTATCCCCGGTTGGACCACCTTTTGTCATAACGTCAATAATACCAAACGAGTTAAACATAGCATTTGTAATAGTCATGATTACAAGATAAAAAGTTATTGGAGATAAGAGAGGAAACTTTATCTTCCACATTCTTTGCCACAAATTAGCTCCATCTATAAATGAACTTTCAACCAATGAATCTGGTATTGATTGTAATCCGGCAATATAGAATATCAATGCAAAAGGGACCATTTTCCAAATGCTAGCGAACATAACTGCTATTAGTGCATATGGAGATGAGGTCAAAAAGTCAACATTTAAACCAAATAAAGAGTTAAAAAAATAGTTTAAATGGCCTACAACTGGATTAAGCAAAAAAGACCAAAGCGTTCCTGCAATAGCAGGTGAAATTGCATATGGTGCAAAAATAAATAGCCTAAACCATCTTGTTCCAGGAATGTCTTGATTGAGTAATTGGGCCAATAAAAAAGAAATCAATATAGTGAAAAAAACAGTTATTCCAACATAAATAAGTGTTGTAAGCATTGCTTGTAAGTAAGTTGGATTTTGAAACAGTCTAATAAAATTTTCTAATCCAACATATAATTCTCTGTTTCCAAAAGGCGAAGTTCTAAATAAACTCAACCTAAAAGATAATCCTGCTGGCCAGTATATAAAAATACCTATAACTAAAAAAGTTGGTATTAATAATAAATAAGGCAAAAACTTTCGCATAAATTATCATACCCCCTATAAAAAAGGGCGGCTTAACCGCCCCTTTAAAAATATACATTTAATTATATAATTCGTTGTAGTCTTTTATTAAATTTGTTATTTCTTTTTCAGCCCATTCTAATGCTTCTTCAGGAGTCATTTTGTCTGCATTCATCTGTTGAATTGCTGTTTCAATTCTATCTCTTGCTTCTGGGAATACCCCCATAACAGCACCATTTGTATTTGGCGTTTGCTTCGACAACAATAATTGCATAACAGCAGTTAAATAGTTTGGGTTTTCTGAGTAGAATCCTTCGTACATTAATTCCTCAACAGCATCTTTTCTAACAGGGAAGTACCCTGTGTCTAAATGCCATCTCTTTTGTTCTTCTTTTGAATTCACAAATTTCATAAACTCCCAAGCAGCTCTTGTTTCTTCTTCTGAATGTCCATCAACCATCCACAAACTGGCTCCACCAATAATAGCTCCTCCTGCTGGTGCACCTGCTGGAGTAGGAATGAAAGCTGTTCCGATGTCATAACCATTTTTTGCGCCTTCAACTGTAAAAGAAGTAACATCTGAGGTAGAGAACAATACCATTGCAGCTTTTCCAGATAAGAAAATTTGTCTTGCTGCTGACCAATCTTCTTTTTTAGTATTTAACATCAAATCATTTTTTGTCATCTCATAATAGAATTCAAAAATTTCTCTTCCTGCTTCATGGTTAAATACTGCTTCTGTTGCTACACCTTCTCTTCCATTTCCGTTGTTAACTAAAGGTGCATCCATTGCAGCAAGCATTTGTTCGAAAATCCATGAATGAGTTGGCCATGTCAAACCTGTTCTGATTATATTTCCGTTTGAATCTTTTTTGAGCAATTGCTTTGAATATTCCATAACTTCTTCCAAAGTTCTTGGTGGTTTATCTGGATCCAAACCTGCTTCTTCAAACAAAGTTTTGTTATAGAATAAAATAGCATTTGAAGAATTGAAAGGCATTGAATACAATTTCCCATCCATTCTATAATAGTTCAACACAGAATCAAGATACACAGCACTATCAAAATCAGGATCTTGATCGATCAAATCTTGAACAGGTAGCATAATTCCCCCATCAACCATTTGTCTTGTACCGATTTCATAAACTTGAACGATGTGTGGGGCTGTTCCTGATCTGACACCGGCAATTAATTTATTCAATGTTTCATTGTAACTACCTGTGTATTGGGGTACGACTGTTATGTCCGGATGCTCTTCCATAAATCTATCTGCTATACCTTGAATGATTTCTATTCTTTCACCACTCATGGCATGCCAAAAATCAACTCTTACAGAAACACCAATAATCGAAACAAGTACCAATAAAACAACAATCATCTTTTTCACTTTTAGTCCCCCTTTTAAATAAGTTATTTAACAGACCTTGTTAAGTGATTTAACAGACATTATTGTAGAAAAATAATATTAAGCAAATTTTTAGTAATTTTAAGTTACTTAAAATGTTTTTTAATGTTACTCATAATTAACTGTAAATAAAATTATATCATAATCAAATTTTTCCTTAAAATCTACTTAAAAAGGTTTATAGTTAAAAATCTCAAAAAAATATCAAATAAGTTGAATTTTTAGCTTTTTCCCCATTGTGAAAATATAACAAAAAAGAGCGGCAAATTACAACCGCTCTCCAAATTAAAATTAATCTAAAATTATTTAATTTTTATTACTGATGGAGTTAATGCATCTAAAATAATCGTGTTTCCATTGATAGCAACTCCAGAAACCTCTGATACTTCTTCTGTTCCAGCTTCATCTGAGTCTACCAATATTGTTCCAAAAGCTAAATTCATATCAGTTTCAACTTTTCTTTCCTTACTATCGGCATTTATGAATACGACATATTCTTCTCCATCTGTAGATTTCACATGGTATCCGATAACAAGGTCTTCTTCTTTAATATCTTCACTCTCTATTAATTTAACATTAGATTTAACCATTTCTTCTGTACCAAGTCTGAATGCATCAGTTGATTTTCTCAAAGCTATTAAACCTTTTGTGAATTCCATTGTTTCTTTGTGCATTCCTTCTTCAGTGACTTTTCCCCAATCAAACATGTTTATAGCATCTGATGAATCGTATGAATCATGTACGAAGTATGGATATTCGAACAATTCTCCTTCACTATTTTCCAAAGTGTGGAATTTTTGTTCTGGTTGTCCTTCTGTTCTCCACTGTTTAGTTCTTCCGTATTCTTGTCCAGCGTGTAAGAAAGAAATACCTTGTGAAGTAAGAATTACTGAATTACCCAATCTAATTCTTTTTTGAATTTCTTCTTCATGAATATCTGGATCTTTCTTGATTGATTGTGCTATAACATCGTGAAGAGTCATGTTATCGTGTGCTGCAATGTATTGTAAAATATCTCCAGGGTCGTCTTCTGTTACATTAGTTGGTTTTGCAATGATGTTGTTGAAAATCAATTCAATAGGTCTTGCACCACCAGTAATGAATCTTGGTTGTCCTTCTATACCAAACCCTGATTTCATTTCATTTCTCATTTCATCTGAGAAAACTGCAACAGCATTTGTTTGGTCCATCCAATCCTGATCAGCTGGAACTAAATTAGGATTTTCAACATGACCTTTAAATGTTCTCCAACCTTCTCCAACAAATAAAACATTTGGGTTTAATTTCTTAGCTTCATTATATGCTTTTTGAACAGAATCTGCTGTGGCATCTCCCATCATATCCCATCTCATACCATCTATCTTGTATTCTTTGAACCAATATTTAACTGAGTCAATCATTAATTTTTCTGCCATTTTATGAGTTGTAGCTAAGTTGTTCCCAAAGTCTCCAACGAAGTTTCCGTTAGCATCTTGGAAGAAGTAGTAACCTGGGACAATATCATTTAAAAAGCTGGCTTTTGCCATGTGAGTATAAACTACGTCTAAAATAACTCCCATTCCAGCATCATGAATAGCATCTATCATTGATTTTAACTCTCTTATTCTTGCTTCGGGATCTTCTGGATTTTCTGAATAAGCTCCGTCTGGTGAGAAATAATTATGAGGGTCATATCCCCAGTTGTAAGAATTATTTTGTGCTGAATAATCCAATTCCCTTTCTCCCATTGCTGTTTCATCGCCATAATACCAAGCCATAACTGGCAATATTTGAACGTGTGTTACTCCCAAGCTCTTAATATATTCTAACTTATCTTTGAAAGCATTATAAGTTCCCCATCTTGAATCCAAATCTCCCTCAATTGATGGGTCTGAAGTGAAGTCTCTTATGTGAATTTCCCATATTATTGCATCTTCTTTTTTGTTGAATCCTTCGATATCTGCATATTCCAATTTTGGCCCAATAGTCTTAGGTTCTACTATAGCGGCTTTACCAACATTGTCGTTAACAGTTTCTCCGTTTACAACGTACTCTTCCCCACCTTGTCCAGCGGTGTTAACAGTAAATGCAGCCATTGATTTTGCGTATGGATCTAAAACTCTTCTTGTTACTCCATTATTTGTAACAGCGTATTGATAATAATAACCTTTTACATCTAAAAGACCTAAGTCATATGGACTTACCCATTTTTCCCATACACCAGTTCTTTTATTGAATTCTAACTCTATTGCACCTATTTCCCTTGATTGATCGTATTTATCGTAAAAATGAGCTACAACTTTTGAAGCTTTTGGAGCCCAAAGTCTTAAAGTAACTCCACCAGCAAAATAGTCTGCTCCCAATTCACCATTATAGCTGTACATGTTGTCGATTAATCTCCAACCAGTGGAAACATCTACTTCTTTGTTTCCATAAGTTACTTTTAAAGGTACTTTATCTAAGTTCAAATTTGCAACTACCTCTGCAGATGTTTCACTGACAACGTTGATTGATTCAACGTCAACTCGTTTACCTTCTGAATCTTCGATTCTAAGTTCTGCAGAATCAAGCTCTTGTGTAGATGTAAAATTCAATAAAACTTTGTCTCTTGAAACTATCTCTCCGTTTAGTAAACCAGTTGCTGTATCTTTATTTTCTGAAATATATACTTTGCTGTCACCTTCAAAAACATATACTTGATTATATTCGTCTAACATAGTAAAGCCTTTGTCTTCTTCGCCATCTTTAACCTGTGTTTTTTGATTAACCATTAAAAAGCCCAAATTAGCTGCTCCTTCTTTTAAAGGAACATCCCAATAAGCACCAAAATCATCGTACCCCGTGATTTCCATTCCATCTGGCCAACCAGATTCCGATGACCATGTTGTGTCATTCCATATCCATAGTCCCCAGTTTTCATAATCACCATTTTTCCTTTGGTAGTGAACCCTCAAAGTATTATCTGGAATATTTGCTGGAGCACTTGTCATTATTTCATCTGATCCTTCTTCTGTCCATAGCTCATTAGTTTGAACAGTGAAGTTGAAAACTTTGTCTCCTCCATCTTTTGTTTCCGTTTCTTGATTAACCATTAAAAAGCCTAAATTAGCTGCCCCTTCTTTTAAAGGAACATCCCAATAAGCACCATAGTCATCGTACCCCGTGATTTCCATTCCATCTGGCCAACCAGATTCCGATGACCATGTTGTGTCATTCCATATCCATAGTCCCCAGTTTTCATAATCACCATTATCCCTCTGATAATGGATTCTCATAGTATTTTCGGGAATTTCCTCGTTAGCTGCAAATACAGAAGTACCAAAAAATCCAACAATTGCAACCATCAAAAAGACAACTAACCCTTTTGTTAATAAACTACTTGTCTTAATCACTTTTTTCACCTCTCCCTGATAAAGTTATAATTTTGGAAGCGTTTTCAAACACCTTAAAAAATATAAATCAGATAACTGATTTACTATTAAAATTATAACATAAAATAATTCTTTTTTATAAGATTCTGTTAAATATTTTTAGAAAATATTTTTACACACAATGTTTACCTGTATATTTTAATCATGATACAAAGTTAACAGTTCATTTACATATCAAATGATATATTAATTATGAAAGGTATTAGCGAGTAACAATAGTAAGCCCCTCAATAATTTATTGGAAGACCTTAATTGGTCTTCCACTTTTTTATTTATTTTATTTTAAGATTTTGGTATAATAATAAATATGATTAGTTAACTAAACTTAAGGGTGTGATTTCAGGTGGGCAAAAAATTATATATTTCTTTATTTATCTTATTAATAATATTTGCAATATCTTCATTTTATATTTTGAGGAACACAGACGATTCAACTTTAATGGAAATAAACTCCACAAAACTCGTCGTTTCTGGAGATTTGGACGAAGAATATAAGATAGGAAACCTAAATAAGCTGTACAACTCAGATGTTCAGTTCAATGGAAACATCATAAAAACAGTTGATTTAAAAACTGTTTTTGATTCTATAGGCATAACTTCAGAAAATAATTACAAAATACAAATTTCAGGTGAAGACAAGGTAATAGAAACTAAACTGGTAAATATAGAAAATTACTTCTTAACTGAAAACGAAGAAAATTTTACTCTTTTTGATTCTTCGGGGAACTTGCTCTTGGAAAATATAGGAAACATATATTTGGTAAATCTTCATGAAGATTGGGATATTGGTTTAAATATAATTGATCCAGAAACAAATATAGTCAATTTAATGCCTTCAGATTTTAGCATAAGTAACTACAAAATATCCAGTTTCAAATCAAACAGCGTTGCTATTTCTAATCAAGAAGAAGTTTTTCAAGAAATTCATTACAACAAAAAGAAAATAATTGATTTAAACGAATTCTTGGAATTCCCACAGATAAGAACTACATTAGTTAACCGTGGCGGAGAAAAAGTCACTTATGAAGATGGTTTCATAGAAATAGCAGGGAACGTTTTCAATTTGATAGATAAAAATGGAAGAATTGTTTTGGAAGATTTAAAAGGCATCATAGTTAATACCCCTGTTTATGACATAAACGATGTTTATTTAGATTCCATGCATTATTTAAAAAAGGATGAGCAAGTGTTGATAATTATAATCAACGGGTTGGGTTATTATCAATATGTTAACGCCTACAACAATGGAGATATCCCATTTTTGCAAACACAAACAATAGCAAACCGTTCTCTAACAGCTTATGAGCCAACTACAGAAAATGCTTTAAAAGAAATGTTTAACTATGAAGGTGAAAACTTGTTTAACCAAATGAGATCAATTAACAACGAATCCATATACATATCTAATTTTAAATATATTGAAAACGAAAACTTAGAGTATATCAAAGTTGAAGATGCAAACAATGACTATTTTTATGATGACGATACTTTTTTAAAAATCGAGGAAATAATTTCTAACAACAACTCTCTAATAGTTTCAAATTTCACTGATTATGAAAAAAATGCATTAGCTTTTGGTCCTAATTCAGATGAAGCTTTAAAAACTTTGAAAAATTTAGATAACTATATATCACAAATATCAGATATTTGGCCGGGAAATATAATAATAACTTCTGACAGTGGGATACACGAAACAGAAGAAGGCGAAGGTACCGGTGGCCAATTTCGATATGAAGATTTGTTTGTCCCATATATAATAATAGAAAAATAAACAAAAAATCAGCTTGCATTATGCAAGCTGATTCTAATTTATTAACGTTTTATATTAGTTTGTTTAGAAATTCTCTCTCGAGATAATCAAAACCTTTACCCCAGAAGCTTTCTTCTTTTATATTTATACCTACTTCTTCCAACAATTCTTCTGGTCTTTTGTTTCCCCCGCTTCTCAACAGTTTCTTGTATTTAGGAATAAAATCTTTTCCCTCCTCTTTATACATTTCATATAGCGCAATGACTAAAAGATTGGCAAAGTTGTAAGCGTAAACATAAAATGGCACACTGAAAATATGTGGAATTCCTGCCCACTCGTAGTTGTATTCTTCTGGTATTTCCACAGAATCACCAAACATGATTTTGAGTTCTTTGTTGTAAAGTTCCGATAATTCTTCCCATGTTGCAACACCTTTTTCTGCGATCATATCATGTGACTGAATTTCAAACCTTGCAAACATATTTTGCCTGAACATAGTTGCAAACATTTCTTCAGTTTTAGAAGCTATGAAAGCCTTTTTGTCTTCCTCATTCAACGTGGGTAAAACCTTGTCCATAACAAGCATTTCACCAAAAACAGAAGCAACTTCTGCCATTGTCAAAGGGGTGTGGTAGTTCCATATATTCTGCTCTGAAGAAAGTGTCCCGTGAACTCCATGCCCCAATTCGTGTGCAAGAGTCATAACATCTCCCATATTTCCATTGTAATTCAACAAAACAAAAGGTTTGTAGTTTGGAAAAGCGTAAGAGCAAAATGCCCCTCCCCTTTTACCTTTTCTTATTTCGGAATCAATTCTGTTCTCATCAAAGAAACTCTTGACAATATCCCCTATTTCTTCGTCGAATTCGTAATAAGCATCTAAAACTATTTCTTTTGCTTGGTCAAAAGAGTACTCTTTTTTTACTGGATTTAGTGGTGCGTAAATATCCGCAAGAGTTAATTTTTCTCCAAGGTATTTTTCTTTAAACTTGTAGTATTTGTGAACTAAAGGAGTTCTTTCTGTGGTAACTTTGATCACGGTATCTATGATATCGTCTTCCACTTCGTTATCCAAATTTCTCATAGAAATAGGTCTTTCGAAATTTCTAAGTCTGCTTTCTGTATCGTAGTGTTTTACTATAGAATTATAAGATTTTTCAAGGATTATCTTATCTTCTTCATATCTTTTGAAAAATTTTTTCATAGCTCTTTTTCTAAGGTCTGAATCAGTGTCATGCCTTAAAGCTCGAACTTGTGGCCCTGTTAGAGTTTTAACCTGGCCATCAATTATTATTTCAAACTCGTAAGAAGAAGTTTGTCTTTCATATAATTCTGCAAAAGCCTCTCTTGAAGAACTTGAAAGTGCTGAGATGACTTTTTCAGCTTCTTCTGAAAGAACGTGTTCTTTTGATTCTATGAGTTTTTCCATTACATGTTTATATTCTTTGAGCTCATCTGAATCTCTCAAATCTATTAGCTTACTTTCAGACAATTTGAGAAGTCTTGGTTTCCAAAAAGATGTGATGATAGAAGCATTGGTTTCATAGTCTTCGACCATGGACATAAGTTTTTGAGCTTCTTGGTTCATAGTATTTCGAGCATAATTTAAATGGGCATATTGAGCAGCATAGTAACCTTTCTTTTCAACATCTTCTGAATCTTCAAAAAATTTTCTTAACTTTTCTGGTGAAAGATTTTTATCTGCTAAGGCATCATAATAATCTTCTCTCAGATTCTTACAACCATTTATAAATTCTTCTAAATCCTTTTTTATTTTCTCATCTTTTTCAGAACTGTAAAAAAATGTCAAATCCCAGTTTGGCATATTCCAACCCCCTTTAAAAATTAGTTAGTCTCATGAATAATTATACATCTTTTAACATTAGATGTTAAATATATTTAGTTGAAAGTCGGATGTTGGGGGGTAAAACCCTCTTATTGTTGAAAAAACCTTCTTAAAGCCAAGCTGATCTTTTCTAAAAGATTGTAAATATCCCTATTCTTATTCAATTTATTTAAAGTTTTCCAAAAAAGAAATAACCCAATAACAGCCCCGATTTGATTTTCTATAAGATCACTCATAGTATCAATAAGCCCTTCTTGAGCAAATCTATACCCTTCATAACCACTAAAAATTAAATCTGATGCGAACTCTCCTATCTCCCAAAAAACCCCCATCATAGCTACTATAGAAAACATATATATGAATATTTTGAACAAAAGTGTTCTGGAAATATTTCTTGACCAAACTAATTCAGAACCCAATACAAGCGGAAATAAAAAACTAACAAGCCACATTCCACCAGTAATATGGAGAATGTCGTCAAAAATTGGGTAATTATCGTAAAACCTTAACCACACTCCAAAAAAACTGTGAAGAGTGATCTGCATAATTGAAAAAAACCTGATTTCTTCAAAAATCGTTGATTTAGTTACCCATTCAAAAACCCATATGAAATCAATTAATAAAAATGAGAGCAAATAACCTAAGAAATGAGGTAGATTAAAATTAACAATTGAAGCAATAACTGGGACCAATGCCACAAAAGAAAAAAATAAATTCATCCATCTAAAAAACACAAAAAATCTTGTGTTGCTGGAAAAAAGAGTTTCTTTTACTTCTGTGTCATTGATCAAAAAAATATTCAATTTTAAAAGTGGTTTCCTAAACTTTTTAGAAATTGACTTCAATAAAATTGGTTCCATATTTTACTCCTCCTTCATAAAATAAACTGCAAATTATTAGACAGCTTCGACATGATAGCTGTAAAAATTTTAATACTTGTTTTTACCTACAACTTTCAAAATCTATCATCCAACAGAAATCTATGATTTCTATTCACTGCTTGCAAAGCAAGCATATCACTAACTCGCTAATCTGCCAAATCGCTAATTTGCTTTTTCTATTCTTGCTCTTGTGTTTCTCCTCTTTTCACGAAAATCAAAGTGATAGAAGCTAAAACAAAGAAAAACAAAGAAAAAACCATCAATACATTATAATCAATTATGTCCATAAACAATCCAGCTAAAGGTGGCGCAAAAATATTAGCTGCCATAGAGAAAAAGTAGTACAATCCAGTATATCCACCGGATTTTTCATTTGTCGTCATGTCAACTACCATTGGAAGAGAGTTCACATTAATCAACGACCAACCCATACCTCCAAATGCAAACAAAATAAAAAGAATATTTCTAAATTTTGTTGGCTCTTCCAAAAGAGAAGAATTTCCCAAAATATATGTCAACAAAATAATAAAGCTCAAAAGAAAAATACCAGAAAAAATAGTTTTTTTACGCCCAACTTTGGCTCCAATAAATCCCGCTGGAATGGCGAAAACCATAAAAACCAAAGAAAAAACACCCATAATAAGGGCTCCTGTACTCTCTGGAATTCCAACATGAAATTTGGCATAAGTTGTAAAAAATGTCTCTATAGCGTTGAAACCTATAAACCAAAACAAAATAGACAAAAGCATAAATAACAAAGACTTTTCTTTATTTGTAAAAGCATCTTTCAAATTCCCCATCAATTCTACTAAACCATTCTTAATAAACCCTGATTTCTTTTCTATTGCTGTTTCTTTTATTGTATATTTTTTATCTTCTTTTATGAAAGTTAATAACACCATAACTGCCGCAAGCATTATCAACGCACCAGCTAAAAACGGATAATTTTGATTTGCGTCGTACAATGGTTTTCCAGCAAAAAATGCCAACAACGCCCCGAGTCCACCCATGAAATTTATAACCCCATTAGCCTGACTTCTGAATTTAGATGGGGTAACATCTGGCATTAAAGCTACTACAGGTGATCTAAAAATTGCCATAAAAAAATTCATAAAAACAATCACTAACATCAACAACGGTAACATCGCAAAATCTTTTACTATTGGAATCAAAATGAAAAATACAGCCGCCAATGGTGCTCCAAACATTATATAAGGTTTACGCCTTCCAAACCTTGTTCTTGTTTGGTCAGACATAGCACCAATAACAGGGAGCATCAATATAGCAAAAATATTGTCAAAAGTCATAACAGTTCCAACCCAAAAAGACGATAAATTGAAATCTTTCAAAAATATTGGAACATAAGCATTATAAAGAGGCCAAATTATGCTGACCCCAAAAAAACCTAAACCCAAAACAAAAAGCTTCCAGCCATTAAATTTCATCTTTCATCCCCCTAACGTAAGTATTCTACTACTTCTTCCACTTTGTCTGTTATAACACCATCATAGTACCCTTTCATCAGCCTCAAATGTTCCACACTATTAACTGTCCATAAAAATATTTTCATACCGTGAGATTTCCAATTTCCTATGAACTTGGAGGCATAGTCTACACCAAATTCAACTATCTTATCAATATATAAGTTAACCGAGTATAAGTTTAACTCTTCATGTATATCATCTATATTTTTAAGAGACTCATAATCAACCAAAAGACCTATTTTCGCTTCTTTATCCATTTTTCTTATCTTTTTTAAGGCTTCCACGTCAAAAGAAGAAAAAAGAGTGTTGTCCAAAACACCAAAATTCTTCATTAACTCATAAGATTTCACAGATGCTTCTTTTTCTTTGATCTCCAAATTATAATAAGTATCCCTTGGTAACTCTTCCAAAACCTCTTGAAGCCTTGGAATAGAAGGGTTAAATTTTCTTAACTCATCAAAAGATAAAGTGTTTATTTTGATTTCTTTGCCTTCTCTGTCCTTAAAAAAGTCATCGTGATGGATTATTACAACTCCATCTTTTGTCAACCTTGCATCGAACTCTATGCCGTCTGCTCCGTTTTCAAGAGCTTTAATAAAAGAAAGAATTGTGTTTTCTGGAAATTTTGCTCTGTATCCCCTATGACCCAAAATTTTTATATCCATTAATGCTCCCCCTTTTTATAACTATCTATTAAATTATATCAAAAAACTCTCGCATAAAGCGAGAGTTTATTTTTTTTAATATCAAGCATCTGGGTGAGGAAAAACAGTATCGTTTTCCAGATTTTTTGCTTTTTCTCTTAAATAATCTTCTTCTGTTTTTGAAAGTGGCTCGTATTCATCTGCAGCATCACAAGCCCATCTTAATAATTCCATATGACCTGGAGAAACTGCTGTATCTACCCCTTTACTAAGAGTAAACCTCAATCCAAGTTTTGCTTCTTCATAATTTTCCACAGGTTTATACCAAGGCTTTGACCAGTTCCTTTCTTCGCCTTTTTTCCATTTTCTCTTTGCAAGAGCCTTTAGTGCTATTATACCCATATTTTTCTTTTTAGCAAGGTCTAAAACCGAATTACCAAAACCCTCTTTTAACCAGGAAGCCCAGTTAACAGGAAACATAATAGTGTCAAAATCAAATCTTTTGATCAATTCAAAAGCAGCTTCCTCTGTGTGAGCAGAAAAACCGATATTGTTGATCAAATTCTTCTCTTTGGCTTCTAAAACTGCCTCCATAGCACCACCAGCTGAAAAGATCTTGTCGACTTCTTCTTTTGAAACAATAGAATGGAATTGATAAAGGTCAAAATAATTTGTCTTCAATTTTTTCAAAGAAGTTTCGATATCTTTCCAACATTCATCTTTTTCCAAAGCATCTGTTTTACAAGATAAAACGACATCTTTTCTAAAAGGTTCCAAAGCGGGGCCAAGCATATCTTCAGCATTACCATAACTTGGGGCTACATCAAAATAATTCACACCTCTATTAATTGCTTCTTCAACATATTTTGCAGCGTTTTCTGTTGTTTCGTCCTTAACTATAATTCCACCAAACCCAACTACAGAAATTTCTAAACCAGATCTACCCAAAACTCTTCTAAACATAATAAACACCTCTTTTATAAAAAATTAACAATTTTATATAGTTGTTAGTAGGAGTTTTTTATCTTTTTTAGTAGTTTAACAACGATTTTTTACTTCCATCTTCCAACCCATGGACTTTAGCCTTTAATTCCCCTCTAAATGTGTTAGAGGGGACGTGCGCAGCACAGGGGTGTTTAGGCTTTTATGCTTTTAACTTCCATCTTCCAACCCATGGACTTAGCCTTTAATTCCCCTCTAAATGTGTTAGAGGGGACGTGCGCAGCACAGGGGTGTTTAGGCTTTTATTTTATCTACAAAATGTTTAAGACCTTCTAAAACACCTTCTATATTTTTATTTATAT
>Ga0182234_10286_pt1 | contig 14707 bp, 18 predicted proteins | sample hydfratesGB_TM_A_FD_145595 | JGI IMG/M metagenome (GOLD analysis project Ga0182234, IMG submission 145595) | Subsurface microbial communities from deep shales in Ohio, USA - hydraulic fracturing test GB_TM_A | ecosystem: Environmental > Aquatic > Deep subsurface > Shale gas/oil reservoir >...
ATATTCTGTATAATATGTATTATTCATTGTAGTTATATTTTATCATATAACGGAGGAAAGATGGCTTTTTTTAGCCATCTTTTTTCTTTTTTGTATAAAAAAATCAGCATAACTTTATTTGTTATGCCGATTTTCTGAGGAGCTATTTACCGACAGCCCCATATATTAGTATTAACTTTAGGAATATCATTTTATGTGTTAATAAGAAATGTATTTAAAGGTCTGTATCAAACCTATAGAAAGAAAGATAGTAAGAAAAAAACTTGCTTATAGGTGGAATTGTAGGTTCAATAGTTTTCACCTTAATACATGGTATTTTTTCCGATTATGATTTATCAAATACTAGGGACTTAATAAGTATTTTAATAGCAGGAATAATATTTTTTATTACCTGGATTGGAGCTCAGTATTTTCTTATTAGAAAAAGTGAAAAAAAATCAGAAGAAGAAATAAAAGAATAAGCTGGACACCCAGCTTATTCGAATTTATCGTATAAAATATCTTCTTCTTTAAAACCCTTATCTTTTAAAATAGGTATTATCGCATCTATCATAGGAGGGCTACCGCACAGGTAGGCTTCTTTATTTTCTCCATTTTCTTCAAATTTTTCAAGCAAATCCGTAACTCTTCCAACTTCGCCATGCCAGTCATCTTCTTCTGTAGGTCTGGATAGACAAAGTTTTAATTCGAACCTAGGAAGTTTTTCTTTAAGTTCTTCCAGTTCATCCATCATGTACTGGTCAGACCTAGTTCTAGCACCAAAGTAAAAGGTAACTTTTCTATCTATACCCTCTTCTGCCATATACCTAAGGATGCTCATTATAGGAGCCATTCCAGTACCAATAGCTACCATAACCATCTCCTTGTCACCTTCTCTATATTGAAAATCTCCAAAAGGTCCTACTATAGTAAGAGGATCTCCTTCTTTAAGATAGTCGTGTACGTAGGTTGTACATATACCCCCTGCATATCCTATAAAAAGTTCTATAGCATTTTTAGAACTTGGAGGAGTTGTAATTGAGTAGGCTCTGTATATTTCTTCAAAACTCTCCTTGTAAATAGGAGTAAGTATTTGTATATACTGGCCCGGCTTATAATCCATCTCCTTACCATCTTGAAATTCTAGTCTTACAAGTTTTATCTTATCTGTTAGATTTTCCATTTTAGCTACTGTAGTTTCAAACTGTTCTACATTGAAAAGCTCTTCCGGAATTTCTATCTTCATATTTTCCTTAACTTTACATTGGCAGGAAAGTCTTATACCTTCTTCTCTCTCTTCTTCAGTAACGTATCCTTTCTCCGTTGGTAAAAACTGACCTCCACCTTCTAAAACCTTTACCTTACAGTATCCGCAGCTTCCCTTACCGCCGCAGGCAGAAGGTATGAAAATATTTTCTTCAATTAGTGCTGATAAGAGTGTTTCCCCTCCCTCTACTACATAGTCTTTTTCATCGTTTATAGTAACAGTTTTTTCACCATAGTTTCCTATAGTTTTATTTGCTAAAGAAAGGAGGAATGCAAGTACTCCTGATATTGATGATATAGTTGCTACTGTTATTATTATTTCTCTCATATTTCCTCCTACTGAATCTGAACTATTCCTGAAAAACCTATAAATGCAAGAGCCATTATTCCTGTGATTATCAAGGTAATTCCAGGTCCTTCTAATCCTTTAGGTATAGGATTCTTTTTTATTTTCTGTCTTATTCCAGCCATTGCTACTATAGCTAGAGTCCAACCTAATCCCGAACCTATACTAAATGCAACAGATTGGATTAGAGAATAATCTCTAATTATCATAAATAGTGAAACACCTAATATAGCACAGTTAACGGTAATAAGTGGTAGAAAAACTCCTAAAGTATAGTATAGAGTCTCAAAATACCTGTCTATTATCATTTCAACTAACTGAACAAATGAAGCTATTACTATAATAAAAACTATATATCTAAGATATTCTAAATTTAGAGGTACCAGTATTTTATGGTATATTAAATAGTTTATTATAGAAGTAAAGCCCAGTACAAAGGTTACAGCCTCACCTAAACTAAAGGATGTTTTTATTTCATTACTTACAGCAATGAAGGAACACATTCCTAAAAAGTTTGATAAAATCATATTATTAGTAAAAATCGCTGCGAAAAATATTACAAAAGGATTTAATGTCATTGTGCTTTTGCACCTCCAGTCTCTTCAGATTCATCATCGATCATATTTTTAGATATCCATATGATAATAGCCAGCATGAAAAATGCTCCTGGAGGCATTATCATTAAGGTCCATGAAGTCCATCCTTCTCCCAGTATATTAATACCAAATAAGGATCCAAAACCAAGAAGTTCTCTTACAAAGGCAATTATTAAAAGAACTATTGCATATCCAGCTCCTGATGCTATACCATCCATAAAAGCATAAAATGGAGGGTTGTTTTGAGCATAGGATTCACATCTTCCCATTATTATACAGTTTGTTATAATTAGACCAACGTAAGGACCTAGAGCTTCACTGATACTAGGGAAATAAGCTTTTAAAAATATATCAACGATAATAACATAAGCAGATATTATCAATGTTTGTACCATCATTCTAATATGCTTAGGAGTAAATTGTCTTATTAAAGATACGGTAAGTTCTGAAAAAGCGGTAACAAATATTAGACCTAAGCCCATTACTAAAGAGTTGACCATTAGGTTTGTTACAGCTAAGGCAGAACAAATACCCAGTATCTGTCTAAAAACAGGATTTTCTTTCCACAAACCTAAAAGAAAGATTCCTTTAGTTTTTTGATTCATCGATTATTTCCTCCTTTGCTTGTAAAATTTCATTTATGTTGTCATTAAAAATACTTTTTACTGCTTTTGATGTAGATGTAGCTCCCGTAATGGAATCAATATTTCCGCCAATAGCCGGCTTAAATACAAGGTATTCTCCATCTTGAGATTGTGATACGTCAATACCTTGAAATTGGTCCACAAACCATCTTTCGTCTATTCTTCCACCCAGACCTGGAGTCTCAGAATGAGAAATAAAGTCAACTCCTTTTAATTCAGAAAAAGAATCGTTGAAAGCTAAATATGATCTGATTTGCCCCCATAGACCATTGCCTACGACTTCAAAAGCATATCCTAAAATTTCACCATTGTCTTCAGCTATATAGTAGGTATAATTTTCTGTTGATTTTTCTGTAATATATTCATTATATGTACTTACTATACTTTCATCAGTATTATCATATTCTATATCCAGGGCATATAGTAATTTGCTTTGAGTTTTTATTCTGGATTGTTCCTGTATAATGTCGTAGGTCAGTTCATTTATCACTGCTAAAATAAGAGTAAATACGCTGGTAACTATAATCATAAAAACTATAGGATAAACAATTTTTTTCTTGTGTTTTGCCATACTATGCACCCCTTTTCTTCAGTTGGTTTACACCAACATCTAGTATAGGTACAAATACGTTGGCTATTAAAATAGCAAACATTATACCCCCTGCAAACAACGCAAAACCTCTAATAACAACAGTTATAGCTCCTATCATAATTCCATAAATCCATCTTCCAAGATAAGTTTTAGGTGATGTGATAGGATCTGTAGCCATAAAAACTGCACCGAATAAAAGACCACCAGAAAACATACCCCATAGTGGATTTGGAACCTGGTCTACCCCTAAAAGCATAAAAATTGAACTCATTGCAAAAAAGCCTACTAATACTGAAATCATAGTTTCTTTGTAAGCCGCTTTTTTTACTACTAAATAAATACCGGCTAGGATTATTAGAACAGCTGAGACCTCTCCAATAGAACCGGAAACGTTTCCAACTATTATATCAAAATATGAAGCCAGTTGACCGCTTTCCCTGTATATAAGCATAGGAGTTGATTGAGCTAATACATCTATTGGCTCTGTAATGTAGTTTGTAAAGCCTGAAAAAAGTCCTTCTGAACTTGCAGACCACTGAGCTGTAAGATAATTTGAAAAGTTAACATATACAAAGGCTCTAGCAGTTATAGCAGGATTAAAAACATTTCGCCCAAAGCCTCCGAAAACTTCCCGGGCAAAGGTTACACCAAAGACTATACCTAAAGCAACTATCCAAAAAGGAGTTCTCGGTGGAAGTGTAAGGGCATAAAGTACTGCTGACACGAAAATTGCCTTCGTATAAGGTTTTTTAGATTTTCTCTTGAAAAACCATTCTGTTAAAAATGCGAAAACTACGGATACTAATACTACAAGTAAAACCCTCCAGCCAAAAGAACCAATACCGAAAATTATTATCGGTAAAGTTGCCAAGAGAACCCTATCCATAGCTTTTTGATTCATAAATTTAAGATTAAATAATGAATTCAAGATATACCTCCCTAAAATTGTAATTTTCTCCTATGATATTTTTAATATACCCAGTTAAACAAATTACTAAACAAGGAATTTATTAACTTGGATGTATAAAACTATTTCTTTTTACTGTTAACCATTAATTGTACTGCTGAACCAACTACCAGTCCAATTCCTCCACCGATACTTGCATATATTGAAACATCTTTAGATAATAAAGAAGCTAGTAAAGTTCCAATTCCAGCACCAAAGACCAATCCCAGTCCTACATAAGTTTTGTCCATTCTATTCATTATTACCTCCCAATTTTCTGATTTCTTCTATAAATTTATAAACAACTTCTTCTTCAGTAGCCCAAGATGTTACCAATCTTACAGCAGAATGTTCACCATCTATTTTAGACCACTTATAAAAAGAGTAGTTCTTTAAAAGTTCATCTATAATCTTATTAGGCAGTATTGGAAAGATCTGATTTGAAGAAGGTTTGCCTAAAAATTCGTAGTTTAATTCTTCTAAGGCATTGCTTATTTTAAAGGCCATATCATTAGCATGTTTTCCAATTTTAAAAAACAAGTCATCTTTAAAAAGTTCTAAAAATTGAAACCCTAAAACTCTTCCTTTAGCTAGCAATGCGCCTTTTTGTTTTATGTGAAACCTAAAGTCTTCTTTTAATTCATCCTTGTTAATTACTATTGCTTCTCCAAGTAAAGCTCCATTTTTAGTTCCACCAATGTAAAAAACATCAGTATGAATTGCAAGATCTTCAAATTTCAAATCACTTTCAGGAGAGGTTAATGCAGAACCAAGTCTTGCACCGTCCATATAAAGATATAAATTTTTTGCCTTGCAAAAATCGTGAAGGGTATCTAATTCATCCTTTGTATATACCGTACCTATTTCTGTAGAATTTGAAATATATATCAATTTAGGCTTAACCATATGTTCATCTTCATGAATATCTAAAACTTCCTGTACCTGTTCCGGAGTTAGCTTGCCGTCTTCAGTATTTACTGTACATACTTTGTGACCTGTAGCTTCAATAGCGCCCGCTTCATGTACATTTATATGTCCAGTGCCAGCAGATACTACAGCTTCGTGAGGTCTTAGTATAGAAGAAATAACAATTAGATTAGCTTGAGTTCCCCCTGATACTATATGCACATCTGAGCTTTGAGAGTTCAATCTATTTTTTATTAGTTTTACGGCTTCTTGAGTATATTTATCTTCACTGTATCCATTTTGCTGGATTAAGTTAGTTTCACCTAAAGCCTTTATTATATTTTGATGAGCTCCTTCGCTGTAGTCATTCATAAAACTGTATTTTTCCATCTTATCAAATCCTTTCCTTTATTTTTCTGTAATCATAGTCCATTTTTCAATTTCTTTAAAACCTATTTTTTTATATACCCTTCCTGCTTCAGGATTGTCGTAAAAAAGACATAGAGTTTTTACTTCGTCAAGGTAATCTTTACATAACTTTGACATACACTTTGATACTAAGCCTTTTTTCCTATGGTCAGGTCTTGTAGCAACTCCTACAACCATAGCAGAAAAAGAATTTTCTGCGGTAGTTTGTGCTACACTGATTATATCACCTTCATCATCTTCTATATAGTAGGCTCTTCCTGAATTAGTTTTAAGCTTTTTTTCAAATTGGTCGGGAGTTATATCAGGACTATGAACAAATTCTTCTATACTATTTGTAAAGATTGGTATCCTATTCTTATCAGATATTTGAGCAGTTTTAACTTCTGAAGTATCCTTTATTAAGTTTTCAGCTCTTGTTAGTTCACAGAAATAGGTGTCCCTTTTTATATATTTTTCAAAAACATTTTCAAAGTTTACTAAAATGGTTTTCTTACCAGAAATCATTCTATTTTTAACAGGACTGTTTTTTATTATATCAATAAAATCATCAGGTTTAAAATCATCCTTTTTCCAGTAGGGTATGAAGTTTTGATTATATCTTAATAGTACACCATCGAGATTATTATCATGATCAAAATGACCCCAAACTTCTTGGAAATCTTTATCAAATCCAAATACTTCTATATCTCCTGTTGCAAAGAGATTTATAGAAGGTTCTTCGCTTAAAAATTCTAAAGTATTATTCCTATCTTTCTCTTCTAGTTTTCTTATCATGACCCACCTCAAAACATATAATTTAGTATATTTTATCATTTATAATATTTAAAATAAAGTAATAATATAATGAAAAACTAATCTTAAAATGATATAATTTTATAAAATATATCTAAAAGGGGTGTAAAAATGAATATAAAAAAAGTTTTAGTATTAGTTTTATCATTAGTATTAGTAATTTCATTAATTGGGTGTGGAAGTAACAATGAAGTAGAACAACCGCAAGAGGAAGAAAATGAAAATTACGAACCTGAAGCCGAAGAAGGGTATGATAATATTGAAGATTCAGACCAATTAGATATGACTGAAGAGGAATTAATGGAGCTTATTGAAGGGTTGGATTCTGGTGATAGTGAAGAATCAGAAAATGAAGAGATAGGAGAAGAATCACAAGAGGAAGAAAATAACCAAGAAATTGAAGAATATATAAATTATTTTTACCATAATTATGGTAATACAAGCGGCAACCTTGCTAATGAAGGATATGCACTATTCGATTTTGATAATCAGAGACATATTATAAGTATGGATATGGGGGTTTATTCTTTTAACCCAAAAGATGAAAGTATAAGTGAACTGTTTAATTTAGAGGAAACAGCATCTGCTAAATACCTAAATTCAACAGAAGATTGGCTTTACTACATTAATAGTCAGACGGGAGACTTAGTTAGAAGAAAGAAAGATGATTACAGCCTTGTCGAAAAAGTTTATGAAGGACAAGTAGACTATTTATATATTAATCAGGGGATTGCTTATATTCTAACTCAAGGGGAAGAATATTCTGAGATGATGTTTTATAAAGAAAAAGATAATAGTTTAAATGAAACTTATGCAAATCAAATATCTCACATGACTTCTTATTTTTCCAACGTATTTTACTACATAGATAAAACTCTTGATCCTAGTCAGTATAGGGTTAGTCACTATACAGGTCAGGGAAAAACTACCTTAATAAAATTTGATGAAAGTTTTATTGATATAGAAAGTGTACTGGCTTATGACCAGTTTGGAATAGCTTTAATTATAGAAAAAGAAGGAGTAAATGGATTCTATATTTATGGACAGAATGAACTTGTTCATTCAATAACAACAGAAGATGGATTTGAAAATTTTTCATCAGTTAATTTTGACGACAGAAATTTTTACTTTATAGCAGATGATGGAGAAGGTAGATACGTCTATTCTGTAGATAAAGAATCATATAATTTAGAAAAACTAGTTACAATTCCTGAAGATGGAACAAATCTAAATATAATAAACAACTGGATGTATTTACAGAAGATGGATTCAAATCAGGTATACCAACTAAAACCAGGAGACAGCGAGTTTAAATTGTTGGAGTTGTAAATAAATTATTTTATTATAAAATAAATGAAATGTTTACTAATAATCCAATATATCAAAAACTTCTTCTACTATAGCCTGATAACCCTCACCACTGGGATTAAATTCATCTGGTGAAAGATATGAATCTAAATGATATTTAAATAATTCATAAGTAGGCACCTATGCAATCTTATAATTTAAGTTTGCAATTAGTCCTGTTTCATAATTCCGTTAAAGAAGTAATCTAGTTTTTTTGAGGCTCATCTTGTCGTAAGGGTCATATAATCCTATAATATCTAAATGAGCCTCTTTATTAATTTTGCGGATTTCTTATATAATTTTTTGTAGATTTTCTTTATAAACTTTAATTCATCATTATAGTTAACATCTAAAGATAAAGCATCTTCATATTCCATACGATTTAAATCATTACTACCAATTGAGATTATTATAATGTCTGCTACAGAAATAATACCATCATTTTCTTTTCTTTCTAAAAGATCCTTGCTTTTTCATATACAGGCATTGAAATATTTTCAACTTTAATATCTTGATTTTCTTCTTCATTTATTAAATCTTTATATCATTCCACCAATTCCTTTGTTAAATTCATCACCAACTCCAAAACCTATAGAATCTCCTAGTATAAGTATTTTAAAAACATTTATTTTATCATTGGCAGATTCTTTTATTGAATTTTGGAGATCTTATTCCTTATCTGCCGGTTCAATAAAGTCCTCAGGATTATTCTTATCTATATTTATCGTAAAAATAGATCCAACAGTAAAAAATAAGGATAAAAATATAGATATAAATGATAAAGTAGGCTATATAAACTTCTTAAACATATGAATCCTCCTTTCAAGATACTTTAAACTAAAACATCTTCTTGAGTAAATACTGCAAAGCTTATTATAAGAGATAAAAAAGCCCATAAACTAAGGACAATAATAGAAAATTCCAAGCTTATTGAATTAGACTAAAGCCTGTAGCAACAGGTTTTTTAAATCCCCAGCGTTGAAAAAAAGAAAAGATACAAGGGAAGATAAAACTCCTATCATAAAAACTAAAAGAGTAGTCATCATTATCAATGCTATAAATTTACTAAATAAGATTTTCCACCGAGGAACGGCTCTAGTTAAAAGAACCTTAATAGTTTTTGACGAAAATTCTCCAGAAACTAAATCTGCAGCTAAAATAACAATGAGTAGTGGAATAAACATTAAAATACCTTGCTTCACAAACTTAACACTAAATTTAGCTGTACTAGGTGTGATAGGATTAATGTGATTTTTATAAAATAATCACATTTGTTATAATTATTATAATTAGGGATTTTTTATAGATGCTTTATTTATTAGATATAAAAGAGGATAATATTTAATATAAAGTAATAATAATGGAAATAAGTTATATGAGTGATATAATAAGATAAAATTACAATAAAAAAATTAAAATTGCTTTGGACCAAACTGTAGTTATTGACGTCTAAACAATACAGGAGATGTAAATTATGAAAAAAATAATTTTAATAATATTATCTATAATCTTAATTACAATACCTGCCTGGGGAAATGCAGCAGCCCCATCCCAGGATCCTGAAACGAACATGTTATATTTTTCTGACGACACAGGTATTTCTTTGGTGGAAGAGTGGATAACCTTCACTGTAGATGGAGAATGGGATCAAAGAGCTCAAGTGGAAGTAAAATATATATTAAAAAATATAGATAATGAAGAAGAAAACATAAAACTCATATTTTTAGGACCTGGTATGGCTAGCGATGAGGCAAAGGTAACAGCTGACGGAAAAATAATAGAAGATGTAAGATTAGTAGAAAACAAAGATATTCCTGAAAACTGGGAATCTGTTGAAGATATAAATATATACGAGCCTGTCAGTGGAAAACTTCTTGAAAGAGGATTTTCAGGATACGGTAGAGGTACATATGAAGATAAAGGATATGAGTTTGGTATTGATATTCCTCTTGGTGAAACTTTAGAGCTTGATATACAATACAAATCTGACGGTGGATACTATTCTTACAATGAAGTTGTAAATGATGTTAATACTCAAATATACTACCTCACTCCAGCTAAATACTGGGAAGGTGACGCTAAAGTAAATATGGCTGTTGTATTTCCTAATGATAAATACGAAATCTATTCAAATATAGACTTGGAAAAAACTAACCACAATACATACTCGACACTTCTAGATGAAATTCCTGAAGAAGAATGGTACTTTCACTATGTAAGCAGGGAAGGATTGCCATTTGGCACAAATTTTATTAAAACCAACAACACCATAGCAGGAGCAATTGTGGTGGTGACCCTTGCACTAGGATTTTACTTAATGAAGAAAAAGAAAAAGGCTTTAAGTATAATAATATTTTTATTAACAATACCAGAGTTCTTTCTTTTTAGGTTTAGCGGATACGGTGGATTATTTGTATTATTTATAGGGATACCAATAGTATTGCTTGCTGCTGTTGTAGTAGGGTTGGTAAAATTGTATATGAGAAAAAGAGATAAGAATAGACTGTAGTTAGATAATTTTGAAATTATTAATACTCCATATCTTCTTCTTCTATTACGGTTTAGTTTTACATAAGTATATTAAATGGGACAATATGACAAACTCAAAATTAAAAAAGAAAAAAGGATAAAGCACAAAACCTACTTTATCCTTATTATATCAATACTTATATCCATTTTTCCCAATTTGTCATAATTACTGTTAAGACAAACTCGATAGCTTAACCTTCAATCTCTTTAGATTGTTTATAAAAACTTGTAATTAATAAATATCCAACTATTAACTGAGAAACAAAAATAAAACTGCTATCATTTTGCATGAATATAAACATAGGATATGTTAATATTTTATAAATTGTACTTCCATCAAATCGATACATAGCAAGGTAAGAAATTGAAAGATAAAAAGCTGGAATTACCATTAATATTATTTTGGGTAAATTTACCTTCCAAGGTCCTTCTTTTTTATTTTCGTTAATAATATAGTCTAAACCTAATACAAAACCTATGCCCATTTTGATAATCATAGATATTGTAAAATATGTAAATTCTATATCAAAAGTTTCTTTTTGATATAGAACTCTTTGTCTCAATATATAACTATCTAAATAAAGTAACCCGAAGATTAACAATATGTAAACTAAATATCTAATCCAATGTTTGTTTTTCATAAAAATCATCCTCCTTCAAAATATGACTTTATTATAGGTATTCTTCCACACTTCATTTGTTAATTATTTAGAAGTTTAAAAAATTATTATTAAGACAAATTCATAATGAAAGTTTTTTATTTTTTTATATTCTTTAAAATTATCAAAAAATCTTCTCCATTTATTTCCCCTACAGCTAGTAGTTCATCTTTCGGTCCAAATAGCATATATAATGAAATTTTTTTATTATATATGCTACCACCTATAGCTATATAATTTTTCTTAGAGGTTTCAAAATAATATACTTCTATAGCGATACTTCCTGGACTATAAATAGTTCTTCTTATCTGATATTTTCCATTTATGCCCTTTTTTAAATAAGTAAAACCTAGAAGTTCATCAATATTTTTGTCACTGTAAAACACTAGAAGATTACCTTCAACTTCTTTCTTGATGATTATAACAGGATTTTCAACACCACGGCTATTTTCAAAAGATGTAGTAAATTCCATAATAGCTCTTTCTATTTCAGAATCGTTATTTCTTATGTTATATTCACTGTTATATAATTGATGTATGATTGTTAAAATGGGTTAGAAGCATAAAAAACACATACAGCTATTCTTTATCGTCTTCAAGTATTTTATCAATTTTATCTCGTAATTCAATATACATATATAATACTAAAGCTACTATTACCGAGCCATAAACTACTATACCCATTTCAGAACCTAATCCTATTATCATGACTCCTACAACCAAAGAAAGAAAAAAAATACTCAAAAAAATGACATAACTTACTCCTTCATATTATAATTCTTAATAATTTCTTAATCCATACAGACAAATATTCAATTAAAGTTGAATACTTGTCTTATTGATAGTATATTAAAATAATATATACAGACTTTCTTTTATTTAACACCATAATTAAATCACCTCCTATTACAATGTATTTATGGCTATAGTCCCTAGCAACCAGTTAGGACTTTACCATCTTATTGTTTAAGCTGTAGAATTAAGGTACAAAGGTATAGCGGCCACCTCCTTGGACTTCGCGTCCGTAATTAAGTCTGCTAACCAGTTCCTTATTCGCAGCGTTCGTTTTATGCAGGTTGAACTGCTGTTCCTACAGTGCGTTCGTGTCACACCTTAATAGATTGAATAGGCAATAAGTAAAGCTGGTACTTTACCATTGTAATAATATATAAGGAGTGACTTTTTTATGAATGCTGTAGGTATTGATGTTTCTAAAGGCAAAAGCATGGTTGCGATTCTTCGCCCTTTTGGTGAAATTGTTTCTTCACCATTTGAAATTCACCATACATCTGGTGATATTTGTTCACTTATCAATGAGATTAAATCCATTGATGGTGAAACTAGGATTGTTATGGAGCATACCGGTCATTATTATGAACCCTTAGCCCATGAACTCTCCAAAGCTAATCTTTTTGTGAGCACTGTTAATCCAAAACTTATTAAAGATTTTGGGAACAATAGTCTCCGCAAGGTTAAAACTGACAAAGCTGATGCTCTTAAAATAGCTCGTTATACACTTGACAACTGGACTGAATTGAGAGAACATAGTCTTATGGATGAAATTCGTATTCAACTTAAAACTATGAATCGCCAGTTTAGTTTTTTTATGAAACATAAATCGGCTATGAAAAACAACTTCATCAAGATTCTTGATCAAACCTATCAATGATCCTGTGTACCTCTTTATGGATAAAAAACGTGCACAAGGAAAACCGTACTATGTTTACATGACTGCAGGTGCTAATAAATTTCTTCGCATCTATTACGGCCGACTCAAAGAATACTTAAATAGTCTTACATAAAAATTTTTAAAATCACTTATCAAGGTCGGCTTAAAGGGTGGTCTATTTGTTGAGCCAATTTTACACAAAAGAAACTTTATTCTAAATATTTCAATTACCTATTGACTTTTTCTTTGCAGGCTTAAATTGGCCTTCACTATATATAACAATTTAAAGAGGTAATCTGTTACACTTTTTTTAATTATTTTTTATTTTTTTTTATACTTTCTGCAATTTTTATTATTTCTTCTTTTTTTATGTTTCCGGTTATAGTAAAGCTTTTCTCTTCATTATGCCAAAATATCATACTTCGATCCTCTTTTATTATTAAAAATCCTTCACTTCCATTTATATTAATTTTTTCTGTTGATGCATTTTCTGTATCTATTTGAATACCTGCAGAATTGTTTGTTTGTGTTATTATTATCTGATTTTTCCCATCACTATAATTAAGTATCTTTATTAAACCTCCATTTTCTCCATTTTCAAAGTAGTACCCTTCCGGCATGTAGGTTGGTTGATAGTAGTTTTCCCAATTGAGTTTAGGTGTTTTGATATTGTTTTCTTCTTCTAGCCTTATTTCTGTATATCTTTCATTTCTTTCTATAAAGTAGTTGAATACTCTTACCCTTATGGCTTCTACTGTAAATATTAGTGTTGATATACCGGCGATAATTATTAGTAGTATTACTGCTGCTCTTTTGGATTGTTTTTTTATGTTTTTTATTAAATTTATTCTCTTTTCTTTTTTCTCTTCTTTTTTTATATATTCTTTTATCCAAGTATCAAGTTTTTTAGGAAAGGTCGTGTTTTTTATTTCTTCTTTTTTGTCTTCAAGTTCATCTACTATACTTTCTACATATATTTCTCCTATGTATCCGTAGTAGGCTTCTATTATTTTGTTTTCTTTATTTTTCATGGGATTCATCTCCAATTATTTCGTGAAGGGCATTTTTTGCCCTCATTAATCTTACTCTTACATTTCCTTCCTTTATAGATAATAGATCTCCTATTTCTCTATTAGAATATCCGTAATAGTATTTTAGTGTAAGTATGTCTGCATATTCTTTTTTTATTTGAGACAGTTTTTTTGTTATATATCTTTTGTCGTCTAGTCTTATTATATTTAGTTGAGGATTTCCTATGGTATCATCATGGATTACATTTTCATATCCCTCTATATCGATGGTTTTTCTTCTTTTTCTTTTGTTATATATATTTATAGATATGCTTCTAACTATAATAACAATAAGACCCAGGGTTTTGTTACACTTTGGGTCCATATTTTTATCTATATATTTAGATACTTTTATTAATGCTTCCTGCATAGCATCTTCTGCTTCATAATCATCATGTAGGATATCCCTTGCTGTGTAGTACATTTTCTTCTTATGTAGGTTATATATTTCTTCTAAGATGTTTCTTGTTTCTTCATCTTCTATAGTCATTAAGAATGCTATCATTTATACCTTCCTTGTATGTTTATTAATTATTTTTTATTCTTTAGTAGGTCAAGGATGCTTACACATCCAAGCCCCTAATCAGAACCGTACGTGCGCTACTAACGCATACGGCTCTTCACCTTGTATTCATTCTTTATCTATAAAACAAACTTACCTTAATTGATGGTTCCATCAAAGGGAATGTCCGGAGTAAACCATTATAGAACCTATCTAACGTATAGCTTTTCCTTTGACTACGTCGATTTAACCACTTAAACAATAACCATTTTGTTTGTAGTAGAAAGTTCTTAACAGCTTTCGTATTGTCTGTAACACCATAATACTGATAGTGCCCTCTTAACTTGGCATTCACTATCTTAAACATTTCCTCTAATCGCATTGTTCTATGATACTTTATCCACTCTTTCATGACTTTAATCTTGTTTCGAAATT
>Ga0182234_10287_pt1 | contig 14676 bp, 14 predicted proteins | sample hydfratesGB_TM_A_FD_145595 | JGI IMG/M metagenome (GOLD analysis project Ga0182234, IMG submission 145595) | Subsurface microbial communities from deep shales in Ohio, USA - hydraulic fracturing test GB_TM_A | ecosystem: Environmental > Aquatic > Deep subsurface > Shale gas/oil reservoir >...
TCGTTAATACCTTGCAGTTTCTATTTACTTTCCCCGGAGAAAGTAGGTTCACATCATCATGCGATAACCAAACCCTTTCTCTCGATCTTATTAGCTGCAGTGACATTGTCATAATGTCAGATAACGTTCCTGGGATTTGCGCTCGTGCCTGGTTCCATAGGAACTGGCGTAAAGCTTGCTTTTTCATATCCGTTATTGGTTAAATTGCAAGCTTTATGACAGAAGGCATGGCGCCAATCCCATGTTATCTGAAGTATGAGCTTATTCCACTATATCTTCCATACCAATTTCTTTAAATGTATAAAAATCAATTTTAATCATCATATCAAAATTATTTACTAAATCATTTATCCTTTTAAATATATTTGTTTTATAATTATCACTAAAATTTCCAACAATAACGTACCTAAGTTCTACCTCTCTTTTGTTTTTTATTTTATATTGGTTTAAAACATTTATTTGATTCATTATTGATTTTTCTATATAACTATAAGGAAGCCTTCCAGATCTACTACTTTTTATTTCAAAAATCACTAATCTTCCTTTACTTTCCATTAAACCATCAATCTCTAATGCTGAACCATTAATAACCATTCTTACATTTCTTTTAATAAAACTATTATATTTTTTCTCTAAAAATCTAAATGTATATTCCTCAACTAAAAATGCATAATGATATGGTTTTAAACCTGCTTCTTTGAAAGGTGAATTAACAAATAGAGTTCCTCCAATAGAATCCATACCTTCTTGCTGTATGTTTTCTTCTTCCCCATTTTCTTTATGTTCTTCGTCATCAATTTCATCATATTCTTTACTTTTTTGTTCTTCAACTTCTCTGTTAGACATAATTTCTAAATCTAAACGATGTTTTTCAAAATCAAAATATTTATTGTCACCTCTAATTATAGCAGCAATTATTTGTAAAAATTCTAATTTAGTTATTGTTGTCCCAATTATAAAAATAGCAGCGAAATAACACCAAGCGTTATTTGCCAAAATACTTAAGGTAATTACTGTTAATATTCCACCTATTCTTAACATATGGTTTCTTGTTTTATTTTTTATGGATAAAATTATAATTATTACACTTGAAACCATAGTTATAACAGTTAAAATTTGTTTGTAATTATTAAAAAAAACATTCAAAATATCACCTTCTTTTTGACTTTGCTCATATTTCAGATAACGTTACTGGGATTCGCGGTGTGCCCGATGTCCACAGACCTGGTGCAAAGTTTGCCATCATACTCGTAATTGTTTAATAGCAAGCTTTGTGCCAGAGGGCATGCCGCTAATCTCATGTTATCTGTCTGTTATGACAATATCGACTCTACTGCTTATCATTTATCTTCAAAACTCCGAACCTCTATCTTCTTTTTTGCCATGGTTTTCCCGCAAAAAACTTAACCATCAGTCGGAAGTTTTGAAGATGATGCGATAACTTTTCATAAAATTGATCATGCTCTCCCGCAGCTCAATTAGTTTCGTTAATACCTAGCAGTTTCTATTTACTTTCCCCGGAGAAAGTATATTCACATCATCATGCGATGCCCAAACCCTTTCTCTCGGTCTTATTAGCTGCAGTGAGATTGTCATAATGTCAGATAACGTTACTGGGATTCGCGGTGTGCCCGATGTCCACAGACCTGGTGCAAAGTTTGCCATCATACTCGAGATTGTTTAATAGCAAGCTTTGTGCCAGAGGGCATGCCGCTAATCTCATGTTATCTGTCTGTTATAGCAACATCGACTCTATTAATTCTCATTTATCTCCAAAACTCCGAACCTCTATCTTCTTTTTTGCCATGGTCTTCCCGCAAAAAACTTAACCATCAGGCGGAAGTTTTGGAGGTAATGCGATAGCCTCCCATAAAATTTATCATGCTTCCCATTTACGCACCCAGATTCGTTAATACCTTGCAGTTTCTATTTACTTTCCCCGGAGAAAGTATATTCACATCATCTGGCGATAACCCAACCCTTTTTCTTGGTCTTATTAGCTGCAGTAATATTTGCTATAATGTCAGATAACGTTCCTGGGATTTGCGCTCGTGCCTGGTTCCGCAGGAACTGGCGTAAAGCTTGCTTTTTCATATCCGTTATTGGTCAGCCTGCAAGCTTTATGACAGAAGGCATGGCGCTAATCTCATGTTATACGATGTAATAACTTGCCGCGTAAAAATTTTTTCTCTACTTCAACTTAATAAAATATCAATATTCTTCCTTAACCAGCAAATAGGTTCATCAACTATGTACTATATTAAATCTTCACGAAGTGCGTGAAGATCAATCAGTGACTAATTTATTTTCTGATATATGTAAATAATTTTGTGAATTATAATTGCCCAAGCCCATTGTTAACGCCGCTGGAGACTTACAATAATTATTTCCTTCATTTGCAGGAGTTAGTTCATGCCAGTTAGCGATGATCCAACCCTTCTTTTATCTCTTTCTCTTATTTGCCGATGTTCAGTTATTATTTCGTATAACGTTACTGGGATTTGCGCTCGTGCCTGATTCCGTCAGGAACTGGCGTAAAGCTTGCTTTTTCATATCCGTGATTGGTTAGTCTGCAAGCTTTATGACAGAAGGCATGACGCCAATCCCATGTTATACGACTGTTAAACGACAGCTCTTTTAATTTCTTATAATTTATTATTTTGATTCTCTTAATAAATATACTCATTAACTCTTAAACATACTCATTTAAAGCTCTAATGAGTATGTTTAATTGAATTAATTGTTCTTTTATTTCAAAATTAATAGATCTTCACGAAATAAAGTTCATAATATTTTTATCAACCTCAATAATTGCAAATAAATATTATCAGAAGTTGCAAATTAAAATTGAGACTGACCCCATTTTTATGAACAAATATTATTGCAGAATAAAAATCTATTAATTTAGTTTTACTTGCAGAAATCGATTTATTATTAATATACTTCATGTAAAAGAAAAAAATACCTGCATAGTAACAGGTTTAATTATTATTTCTCTTTTTTTATTTTTTAAAGCGCATCTTGTCAATCCATCTCGATACTTCTACGACTAAAGATACTGAGTTAGCCTAATGTCACGAACGTGACTGTTAGGCGGATAAATCTTTTCTTTTTAATTAAATTATTACTCTTTGCTGCAATAATTATCATTGATGCTTTGAATTTACAATCTTCACGAAACTTACTTCATAAAGATTTACAGCAGAATATTTTTAATGCTCAATAACTTTTTACACTTTTCATTCATTAAAACTTTACACCTCAGATTTTTCAAAAGCGATCTGATTATGAATTATTTTGATCTAAACCATAAGATCTAAAATTATTAATTTAATTTTTATTTATGCTCTTGAATTACCTGAGAGGGTTTTACAAATCCATCTCGTTCTTTATAAGCTGAGACGCACCCACCTAGTTTAATGTCGTATAACGTTACTGGGATTCGCGGTGTGCCCGATGTCAACAGACCTGGTGCAAAGTTTGCCATCATACTCGAGATTGTTTAATAGCAAGCTTTGTGCCAGAGGGCATGCCGCTAATCTCATGTTATCTGTCTGTTATAGCAACATCGACTCTATTAATTCTCATTTATCTCCAAAACTCCGAACCTCTATCTTCTTTTTTGCAACGGTCTGCCAGCAAAAAACCTTAACCATTAGTCGGAAGTTTTGAAGATGATGCTGTTACCTATCATAAAAGTGATCATGGTCTTCATTTACGCACCCAGGTTCGTTAATACCCTGCAGTTTCTATTTACTTTCCCCGGAGAAAGTAGATTCACATCATCATACGATAACCCAACCCTTTCTCTCGATCTTATTAGCTGCAGTGACATTGTTATAATGTCATATAACGTTCCTGGGATTTAAGAAGTTCGTGAACTTAGCGCGACTGCGCTTAGTGAACGAATTTGGATGAAGCGCAGCGGAATCTTCAATCCCATGTTAGGCGCTGTAATAACTAGCCGCGTAAAAAGTTTTATCTTTCTTCAACTTGCTGACTTATGATATCAACACTTTACCAGCAAGCCTTCGTATATTCTGTACTATATTATATCTTCACGAAGTTCGTGAAGATCGAACAGTGACCAATTTACTTTTTGATATATGCTAATAATTTTCAAAGTTATAATTGCCCAGGTTTATTGTTTAAACCGCTAAAAATTTGCAGTTATCTTTTCCTTAATGGTTGGGAGTAGATTAATAGCATTTAGCGATTACAAAAACCCTGATTTTTTCTCTTTATCTTTATTTGCCGATATGTAGTTATTATTGCGTCTAACGTTACTGGGATTTGCGCTCGTGCCTGATTCCGTCAGGAACTGGCGTAAAGCTTGCGTTTTTATATCCGTGATTGGTTAATCTGCAAGCTTTATGACAGAAGGCATGACGCCAATCCCATGTTATGTGATGGAATTTACTTTTATAAGTTAATAACTTATTTCTTTTTTCTTTTTATTTGGTTTAGACCTCTTTCTGCTTCCCATCTAAGTTGTTTAACCTTCGAATTACTATATTCTTTTAATAAGTTTTTAACATTTTCACTTTTAAAAGATTGTAGTGCTCTTATCAATTTCCAAAGCATTAATTCATCATTCTTATATTTTTTTATCATATTAATAATATCTTTTTCTAATGTTTGATCATCTTCATAAAATGAAATATACCCAATAGAGTCGATTGCTTCTAATATTTGATTATAATCTCCATTATATAAACATTTTTTTAAAGAATTTAAAGCGGATTTTCCTATTTTACAAATAGTACGTGCAATAATATCTCTTGGTAAAGGGTAGTTTTTCTTTTTGAATTTTTTATTTGGTAAAGATTTATGTTGATTATTCCCTACATTTCCGAGATATTGAATTAATTCTTTACTAGCTTCTTCTCCAAAGCTTCCTAGAGACTCTGATATAGCAATTTTAGTATATAATTTATCTTCAATTATAAGTCTATTAATAAGAGAATTCATAACAGCTTGCTCTTGAAAACTATTCAATAATTTAGCTCCAATAGTTCTTTTAGTAGCAACTTTTGAATTCAACAATTCAAGTAGTTCATTTTTTGATAGGTTTTCATATTTAAATAAATCTTTATCTTCTACATATCCTCTTTTTTCAATTGTTCTACATTGCTTTTCATAAGATCTCCTTTACAAAAAAACATTCAGTAAATTCTTTCACATAACGATACTGGGATTCGCGGTGTGCCCGTTGTCCACAGACCTGGTGCAAAGTCAGCAATCATATCCGCAATTGTTTAAGTGCTGACTTTGTGCCAGAGGGCATGCCGTTAATCCCATGTTATATGACTGTTATAGCAACCATCGACTTTATTGTTTCTCATTTATCTTCAAAACTTCGAACCTATAACTCCTTTTTTGCAAAAGATCTGCCCGCAAAAAACTTAACCATTAGTCTGAAGTTTTGAAGATAATGCGATAATCTTTCATAAGATTGATCATGGTCTTCTATTTCTTAGTGCACTCAGGTTCGTTAATACCTTACAGTTTCTATTTCCCTACCCCGGAAAAAGTAGATTCAATTCATCCAGCGATAACCAAACCCTTTTTTCTGCTCTTATTAGCAGCAGTAACTTTTGCTATAATGTCATATAACGTTACTGGGATTCGCGGTGTGCCCGATGTCCACAGACCTGGTGCAAAGTTGGCTATCATATCCGCAATTTTTTAAGTGCTAACTTTGTGCCAGAGGGCATGCCGTTAATCCCATGTTATATGACTGTTATAGCAACCATCGACTTTATTGCTTCTCATTTATCTTCAAAACTTCGAACCTATAACTCCTTTTTTGCAACGGTTTGCCCGCAAAAAACTTAACCATCAGTCTGAAGTTTTGAAGATAATGCGATTACTCCTCATAAAATTGATCATGGTTTTCTATTTCTTAGTGCACTCAGGTTCGTTAATACCTGGCAGTTTCTATTTACTTTCCCCGGAGAAAGTAGATTCACTTCATCCAGCGATAACCAAACCCTTTTTTCTGCTCTTATTAGCTGCAGTAACTTTTGCTATAATGTCATATAACGTTACTGGGATTCGCGGTGTGCCCGATGTCCACAGACCTGGTGCAAAGTTGGCTATCATATCCGTAATTGTTTAAGTGCTAACTTTGTGCCAGAGGGCATGCCGTTAATCCCATGTTATATGACTGTTATAGCAACCATCGACTCTATTGCTTTTCATTTATCTTCAAAACTTCGAACCTATAACTACTTTTTTGCAAAAGATCTGCCCGCAAAAAACTTAACCATTAGTCTGAAGTTTTGAAGATAATGCTGTAACCACTCATAAGATTGATCATGGTCTTCTATTTCTTAGTGCACTCAGGTTCGTTAATACCTTGCAGTTTCTATTTACTTTCCCCGGAGAAAGTAGATTCACTTCATCCAGCGATAACCAAACCCTTTTTCTGCTCTTATTAGCTGCAGTAACTTTTGCTATAATGTCATATAACGTTCCTGGGATTTGCGCTCGTGCCTGATTCCGTCAGGAACTGGCGTAAAGCTTGCTTTTCCTTATCCGTGATTGGTTAATCTGCAAGCTTTATGACAGAAGGCATGACGCCAATCCCATGTTATGTGCTGTATGCTGCCAAGCAGGCAGATTGGGAGGTCCGAGGAGGGATCCGATCTGTCCTGCGGTTAAGCATATTTACTACTCTTATCTTTTTTTCTTAATAAAGTTAAACTCATTGCAAAATGCTTTTCTATACTTCCATCAAATTTATTATTTATTAGTTCTTTAATCTCATTTAAAAACTTTTTTCTTTGCTCTACTTCCATTGATATAGTTGGTGAATATGTATTTAGTAAATGAATATACTCATCAGCAGAATAAATGATATCAACAGAATATGTTTCAAAAAGTACTTTTTCAAAAAAATTATTATCATATTCTTTTGATTTAAGCTCTTTTTCTAATATTGGTTTTAATTTATCATTATATTTTCCACCGGGTTTATATTTTTTATAAATAGGCTGACAAGCATAAAAAAATTTATCTTTTTTCTCTTTTGAAACATGATTAGTATGAATAATTGCTAAATGACCATCTTTTTTTAAGATCTTATATGGTTTACTAAATTTAATCTCAGGTTTTATCCAGTGAAAAGCAGTTGCAGAATAGATTAAATCAAAAGATTTAGCTTCTAGGTCTATATTTTCAAAAGCGCCTTTAATAACCTTGAAATTATTGTTATCTGCAAACTTATCTCGAACAAAGTCTGCAAGATCATTTCCAAGCTCAACTGCAGTAATATCAAATCCTCGTTTAACGAAAGGTTTGGTTGCCTGTCCAGTCCCAGGACCAATCTCTAAAAGTTTAGCATCTTTTTGTAACTGGACAATTTTTATTAAATTATCAAAAAGTTGTTCAGGATAATGTGGTCTTACTGAATCATAAAGCGTTGTTACTTTGTTGAAAGTAGTACGCAAATCTATATTTTTATTCATTTACTAACCTCCATTAATAATATTATTTAAAATTTATATTGATTATTTATTAGTATATTTATTTAGTCAAAAAAGTAGGAGGTCCAAGGAGGTGCCTGCTTTTTTGACTTATACCCCAGCAAGAATACTAAGAAACTGCAGCATATTGCACATAACGTTACTGGGATTTAAGAAGTTCATGAAGCTTAGGGCGACTGCCCTTGCTGAATGAATTTGCATGGAGCGCAGCGGAATCTTCAATCCCATGTTATGTGAAGTTATTTATTTTTATCTTGATCATATTTACTAGATCTTTTAATAGCTTTAATCGATCCAGAATTTATTTTATCAGGATTATTTTTTAGCTCACGTTCTACTCTTTCTTTTAATTTTTTTGATTGTACTTCACTTAACTTCTCTTTGCTTATTTCTTTATTTATATGAATTGTATCTAAAATTTCAATAACAATGTTATCAAATTCAATATTAGATTCATTACATACAGTTTCTCCAATTTCTAACTTTGTAGCTAACCATTGATATTTTGAATTAGGGATGATTTCTACTACTATTAAAAAAAATGGTATTTTAACATAAAATAATAAATAATCGAAACCCTCTTTATCTTCACAAAAAGCTCTATAACTATGATCAGTACCTCTTTGATTTACAAAACTATTATAATTTATTTTACCCTTTTCCTCCATATTTTCAGTTGTAGGTATTATATGAAAATTAAAAGGATCTAAAACATTTAAATTATTATCCCTAAGATAGGTTTCGCATTTATTAAGAAATTCATTAATAATATTTTTTTCACTAGTTGTTAACTCATCTAACTTATAATCATTAACTACTCTAAATTTCAAGCATCTCCATATTAGAGATACACAAAAATCAAATAATTCTATTGTAACAACACTTTTTTTAATACTATTATTTTTAGCTTCATCAAAAAAATGTTCTTTAAAATATTTTTCTATAACACTAAATTTTTGCTCACATTCAGCACATAAAAACTTTTCCACATCTCCATCTTGCTTTCTAAGATTAGGATTATTATTACCTCTAATTCCCCCTGTAACTGAACTTTTTTTAATCCAACGATATATAAATTTTGGAATAATATGACTCCTCTTTAATTGTTTATCTTTTTTACATAGATTGCATTTCAAGTTCATCAAACCTTTCTTTAAATTTATAATAAATAATTTCACATAACGTTCCTGGGATTTGCGCTCGTGCCTGATTCCGTTAGGAACTGGCGTAAAGCTTGCCGTAATATTTCATGCTACTTTTTATATTGCAAGCTTTATGACAGAAGGCATGACGCCAATCCCATGTTATACGCTGTAGCACAGCTTTACTTTTTTACTACCCAGAAGCGGCACTCTGTTGAAAATTCTTTAACTTCTTTATTTTCTTTAAATCGGTCTTCTCTATAAAAATCTTCTATTATTTCCCAGCCTGTTTCTTTTAAACATTCTATTATCTCTTCTCGATTTGGAAAATGTATAAATAAATCTCTGTCATCATTATCTGATGGTAGAATCTTATCTCCATATTCATAAGTTCTTTTATCCTGTTTACCTTCTTTCCAGATCTTTTCTTCTTTTTCCCAGAACTCCTTAAAGTTCTCGTTATTTTCGCGATCATGAGTTGTAAAAATAAAAATACCATTTTCGGTCAAAACTCTTTTTATTTCTTTTAATGCTTTAATTCTATTTTTTCTCTCTGGTATCTGCATCAATCCATTAAATGAGAACAGTGCTTGATCAAAAAAATTATCTTCAAAGTTTAAGTCAGTTGCATCTCCAACAACAAATTCAATATTAGTCTGTTTTTCTTTATTTATTGTTTTAGCTGCAGATATCATTTCCGGAGTTAAATCTAAAGCTATGATATTTCTATAGCCCATTTCATAAAGGTTAAATGTTGTTCTGCCTGCTCCACAACCTACATCTAATATAGATTTATCTTTATCAAAATATTTATTTATAACATATTTTTCTGATTCCCATAAGCCGATATTTTCAATCGCATTACTATAGTTTTTTGTAGCCTTTTTAAATGATTTTTTTACAAAGTTTTTTGTTATCTTTTGCATATTATCCCCCAGATTCAGTTAATGTTTATGTAAAAAAAGATCTTTTTGTGCTATTGCGTATAACGTTCCTGGGATTTGCGCTCGTGCCTGATTCCGCAGGAACTGGCGTAAAGCTTGCTTTTTCGTATCTGTTATTGGTTAGCCTGCAAGCTTTATGACAGAAGGCATGACGCCAATCCCATGTTATGTGCTGTATGCTGCCAAGCAGGCAGATTGGGAGGTCCGAGGAGGGACCCGATCTGTCCTGCGTTCTGCAGACTCCTCTTTTTATCTTTATATATTTGATCAAAGCTTTAATAACTTCATTGACTATCTTTTTTTCTTAATAAAGTTAAACTCATTGCAAAATGTTTTTCTATACTTCCACCAAATTCTTCATTGATTAGTTCTTTAATCTCATTTAAAAACTTCTTTCTCTGCTCTACTTCCATTGATATAGTTGGTGAATATGTATTAAGTAAATGAATATACTCATCAGCAGAATAAATGATATCAACAGAATATGTTTCAAAAAGCACTTGTTCAAAAAAATTATTATCATATTCTTTTGGTTTAAGCTCTTTTTCTAATATTGGTTTTAATTTATCATTATATTTTCCACCTGGTTTATATTTTTTATAAATAGGCTGACAAGCATAAAAAAACTTATCTTTTTTCTCTTTTGAAACATGATTAGTATGAATAATTGCTAAATGACCATCTTTTTTTAAGAACTTATATGGTTTACTAAATTTAATCTCAGGTTTTATCCAGTGAAAAGCAGTTGCAGAATAGATTAAATCAAAAGATTTATCTTCTAGGTCTATATTTTCAAAAGCTCCTTTAATAACCTTGAAATTATTGTTATCTGCAAACTTATCTCGAACAAAGTCTGCAAGATCATTCCCAAGCTCAACTGCAGTAATATCAAATCCTCGTTTAATAAAAGGTTTGGTTGCCTGGCCAGTCCCAGGACCAATCTCTAAAAGTTTAGCATCTTTTTGTAACTGGACAATTTCTATTAAATTATCAAAAAGTTGTTCAGGATAATGTGGTCTTACTGAATCATAAAGCGTTGTTACTTTGTTGAAAGTAGTACGCAAATCTATATTTTTATTCATTTACTAACCTCCATTAATAATATTATTTAAAATTTATATTGATTATTTATTAGTATATTTATTTAGTCAAAAAAGTAGGAGGTCCAAGGAGGTGCCTGCTTTTTTGACTTATACCCCAGCAAGAATACTAAGAAACTGCAGCATATTGCACATAACGTCCCTGGGATTTGCGCTCGTGACTGTTTCCACAGGAACTGGCGTAAAGCTTGCTTTCCCATAATCATAATTGGTTAGATTGCAAGCTTTATGACAGAAGTCATGACGCCAATCCCATGTTAGACGACGTTTTTATCTCTCCGTAATAAAAAATTTAATCAAACTTTAATTTTCGTTTTAATTCAGTTATTTTATTAAACTCTTTTTTCTCTTTCTTCGATTCTTTAACTTCTTTCTGTACTAATTCAGTTAAATATTCTCTATATTTTATATTAGTATTTTTCACATCCTCTTTTAAATCATCTAAATGATATTCTTCAATTTCTTCTGGGGGACAATATATTACTATATATTCCCCTTCTATCCATGCACGGCGCCACATTGAATGCCTTGGAAAACTACGCTCTGCTTCAAATATACGTTGCCATTCTTCAGGCGGATTATTAGATAATTTCAGATGAATATTAAATAACTTTTTATTTTTATCTGGTCTATAAGACTTTTCATCATCAATATCAACAATTTTAATATCTTCAAATCGAGCCAATCGTTTTTCATTATCTGAAATAAAATCATTAGACTTCTCTATAAATTCATTTTCTGCAGATATTATTTTTTGACTTTCTATTTCCTCATTTTCTAACTCAACTCCCAATGTTTTTAATAATTTAGGAAAGCTTTTTTCAAATTTTTCTGGGGTTGTGAAATCTGCATATAGCTTTCCTTTTAAAAAATGAGGTATTTCTACTGGTTCTAATAACATTGGTAACACTACTTGTTTTTCTTCTAATTCTCTATTTATCGCCAATTGGAGTTCCTTTTGAACCCATTCAGAATTAACAGAATTATGTGAAAGAACTACTCCAAAATAATCAGTTTCATCTATTGCACTACCTATCTTTTTAATTAAAGAATCACCAATATTAATTTCTGCTTCATCTATCCATACTTCTATTCTATTTTGTTTGAGTCTCTCAGCTAATTTTCTAACAAAAAATTTATCCTTAGAACTGTGACTTAAAAATAACGAAACCATGATTGATTTCCTCCCGCGCCCTTATAAGGTGAACTATTCTTTTAATTTATTAATTAATTTATTGAATTCCTCATTATAACTACCTGATTCAGTAAAATCCGCATATACTTTTGATGATAAAAATCCAGGAATTTCACATTCTTCTATCATCAAAGGTAAAACTTTAACGTTATTTTTTTCTATTTCTTCATTTAAAGCGATTTCTAATTCTCTTTGTACCCATTCAGATTGAATAGAATTTTTAGATAATAATGCTCCCAAATAATCACTATTATGAATTCCTTCTTGAATCTTTTTAATTAAAGAATCGCCAATATTAATTTCTGCTTCATCTATCCATACTTTTGCTCCTCTTTTAATTAAATCTTCAGCAATTTTTCTGGCAAAGTCCTTATCTTCAGAAGAATGACATAGAAAAATACTTTTTAATTTTAACTTTTCAATTTCAGAGATTAAAATATTTAAATTTTCAATAACATCATTAATACTTTCTAACAATGGTTCAATTTCTTCTCGCCCTATTGGATGAGATACTCCACAAAGTTCATAATCAACTTCTTCGATTAATTTTTTTCTAGCTTCACTATCGCTAATAGGTAAATCTTCATCTAAAGCAATACTACTAACTCTCCATTTTAAATGTTCAAGTAAAGTTTTAAAATAAGATTCATACTTATTAAAACGAACAGATACTACTGCCCTTGGCTTCATAACATATTCAACAAATTCTAAACCGTCTTTTAAATTATCTCTTATAAACTCACACTCATTCAAGGTAGTTTCATAATAATCCAACAGATCTTCCAAAGATAAAGGAAGAGTTTCTACTATATTCATGCTTTCACCTCATTTAATAATTTATAAAAATGTCGTCTAACGTTACTGGGATTTGCGCTCGTGCCTGATTCCGCAGGAACTGGCGTAAAACTTGCTTTAATATTTCTTGCTGCATAATATTGCAAGCTTTATGACAGAAGGCATGGTGCCAATCCCATGTTATACGATGGAGCTGGTTTGCTCTTTTGATAAATTTTAGAAATCTTTATAAATAAAAAAAGGGGTTTATCTCCCCTTTTCCAGTATTCTTTTATATGCACTTATATAAACAATTTGATCTTCTCTTTTACCAACAGACCAAACCATAACTTCTTTTTCGTTCATTATTTGATAAACAACTCTATATTTTTTCCGATAAAAGTAGATTTTTAAACAACCTGATAGATCAATTCCACTTTTATTTCCAAGTGGTTTTCCTAATTCAGGTGATCTTTTAATTTTATTAAGTGTACTTTTAAGTCTCGGTTTAACACTTCCATCTAAATTATCAATATCATTTTTAACTTCAGGATGAAATTTAAGCTTCATCAACTTAAGCCCCCTAAAAACTATTCTTTATCTAATAAATCTATTATCTCTTTTTCGCTTACTGCATCTTTAAGATCAAAGTTTTCTTTTCTTTTGGCTATAATCTCTTCAATATGGGCATCCTCTAGTTGGTCTTCCAGAAATTCTATTTTTTCTAGTAACATTTCATATTCTTCAATATCCATCATAATACCTTCAATATCATTATTTCTGGTAATAAAAAGCGGGGACTCTTTTGTTTTATCTAACATTTTACTAAAATTACGAACAATTTCAGAAGATGAGACCATATGATCTCTATCAATTCTTAAAGTAACCATTATCTGCACCTCCATAAATTAAAATATTTCATAAATGATTATCTTAATTAAATTATACATTAAATTTTATGTAAAATCAATTGCAATATTTTTAGTTTTAATTTATAGAAGTATTTTAGCTTAGAATTTAATTATTATTTTAAAAGACTTTTTCAAACCAGCTCTTTCGTATAACGATACTGGGATTTGCGCTCGTGCCTGATTCCATAGGAACTGGCGTAAAGCTTGCGTTTTCATATCCGTGATTGGTTAACCTGCAAGCTTTATGACAGAAGGCATAGCGCCAATCCCATGTTATGTGATCGTTGAGCGATTATTTTTTTGTTTTAAAAAAGTCATTATATTATGTATTTGTTATCATAATTATGATATAATATTGATATAAAATAAGAAAGGTGATGATCTTATGCCAACTATTAGACCCGTTTCTGATTTGCGAAATAACTTTAAAGAAATATCTGATGTTTGTCATGAAAACGGAGAACCTGTCTTTTTAACTAAAAACGGTCGTGGAGATATGGTTGTTATGAGTATTGCTCAATTTGAAAAACAGCAGGCTCTTTTAGAACTCTATAAAAAGTTAGGAGAAGCAGAAAAAGAAAGTGAAAATAACGCTCCTACTACTTCTCATGATGATTTAATGAATCAAATGAGGAAGAAGTTAAATGAATAGCAATCAAAAATATGAAGTTATCTATCTTCCAGCTGCCAAAAAGGACCTTAATGAAATTATTTCATATATACAAACAGACGCTCCTGAGGCAGCTTTAAACTTTTTGGACAAAATTGATGAAAATATATCACAATTAAAAGATTTCCCTTACAAAGGCAAAAAAACCTGAAGATGAAAGTTTAAAATCTAAAGGATATCAGATGCTTATTATAAGAAACTATCTTGTGTTTTATGTAGTATTTGAAAATAAAAAAATAGTAGAAATCAGAAGAATTTTACATGGTAAACGAAAATATAAATTTTTATTATAAAATAATATTTTCAGTTAGCTCAATGTCATATAACGTTACTGGGATTTGCGCTCGTGCCTGGTTCTGCAAGAACTGGCGTAAAGCTTGCCTCAATATTTCTTGCTGCTATTATTGCAAGCTTTATGACAGAAGGCATGACGCCAATCCCATGTTATCA
>Ga0182234_10289_pt1 | contig 14630 bp, 32 predicted proteins | sample hydfratesGB_TM_A_FD_145595 | JGI IMG/M metagenome (GOLD analysis project Ga0182234, IMG submission 145595) | Subsurface microbial communities from deep shales in Ohio, USA - hydraulic fracturing test GB_TM_A | ecosystem: Environmental > Aquatic > Deep subsurface > Shale gas/oil reservoir >...
TATCTGAAGCTTTAGAGGACAGATCATTAAAAGAGCACCGGAAGATGGTCAAGTCTAAGATGAAAAAGATTAATAAGGACCTGGAGAAAATACCGGTCCGGATTGATGAAGTTAATAATAATATTCCAGAACTGCCAGATACAAGTCAGGAATTAATTAGAGATAATATTCAGCAGCATAAAAATGTTAAAAAGAAATTAGAGAAAAAGCTATCCGGCATTGAAAATGGAGGTGAGGTCGCTGAAAAGAGAAAGAATCTTGCAGAAATGGATACCAAACTGCAGCAGATAAAACATGATCATACTGAAAAGTATGATGAAAAGATTAAGGAAACTAAGCAGGATATAGAAGAAGTTAAGGACCAGCTGTCTGATTTAGATAGAAAAATTACTAATAAAAAGCTTAAGTTAGCTGATAAAAAAGAAAGAATCGAGACTATTAAGGGGGAAATGAATGAGCTCAGAGAGAGCTGGAATAAGGTTAATTCAGAGGAAATTAATGTAGAGGATAAATGTCCTACCTGCGGACAAAAGCTCCCGGAAGATGAAATAGAGGACGCTGTGAAGAAAGCTAAACTTGATAAGTCTCAGAGATTAGAGAATATTAATCAAAATGGAGTTCAGAAAAAGAAGAAAGTTGAGAAGTTGAAATCTGAAATAGCTGACTTAAAAGAAGAAATTCAATCAATGGAAGAGCAGCTCCCAGGACTTAAGAAAGTAAAAGATGATTTATTTGATAATCTCTCAGAATTAAGAGAAAAAGCTGAAGCTTATCAGGACAGTTTCCAGTATAAGAAAAAGGTTAAGGAAAGAGAAAATGTTGAGGAAGCTATTAAAGAACTGCAGGAAAATAAAGCTGATTCCAAAGCTGAGATTAAAGAAAATATCAAAAATGTTGAAAGTGAAATCAATGATCTTCAGGTCCAACTGAATAAATTTGAGCAGAAAGAAAAGGCTGAGGAAAGGATTGAGGAACTATCAGCTCAGGAGAAAGAGTTGGCCCAAAAATATGAAGAGTTCGAACACCAGTTATATCTCATGGAAGAGTTTGACCGAGCTAAAGTTGATTTAGTAGAAAGCAAAATTAATGATCACTTTGAACTGGCTAACTTCAAACTATTTGAGGAACAAGTAAACGGTGGCCTGAAAGATACATGCGAGACTCTTTATAAAGGGGTTCCTTACAGTTCTGGTCTGAATAATGGTGCTCAAATTAATGTTGGGTTGGATATTATCAATACTTTATCTGAGCATTATGGATTTAAAGCTCCGGTGTTTGTTGATAATGCTGAGAGTGTAACAGAATTGCTTGATATAGACAGTCAGATGATTAAGTTGATTGTTAGCCCTGGTGATGATGAATTAAGAGTAGAAGAAGATTTAAACAATATAAAGGAGGCAATTTAAATGAGTGAAGATAAGAAGAAAAACACAGCAGTATCAGTTAGGTTTGTTGGTGAGGTAGAAAGACAGTTTGGGCAGGAAATGGGTAATGACATAGTTTTTTCTGATCACCAGAAGAAGCTGGCACAGCATTTGTTTTTGAAAGCTGACTCAGCACTGAAGGAATTTGAAAGCAAGAGAAATGGCAGCAAGACACCTTACACCTGGGAGAATGTAAACATTAAGAATCTGGCACTTGATGCAGTGCATAAAGTTAATTTAGGCCTTGATGCTCTAATGAAAAATCATATTCATGTAATTCCTTATTTCAATTCTAAGAATAAAAAATATGACTTAGATTTACAGACTGGATTTAAAGGGCTGCTTTATATAGCTCAAAAATATGCTCTAAATCCACCTAAGAAAATTGTAATCGAACTTGTTCATGAAAATGACCATTTCAAACCGCTCAAATCTAACTTTGAAAGAGATGTCGAAGATTATGAATTTGAAGTAGATAATCCATTTAACAGAGGTGAAGTAATCGGTGGTTTTGCTTATATCAAATATGAAGATTCTACAAAGAATGAGTTATTAATATTGACAGAGGAAGATTTTCAGAAGGCGAGGAATGCAGCTAAGACTAAAGCAATCTGGGATGCATGGCCTGAAAAGATGCGATATAAAACTATTGCAAGAAGGGTTTCAGATAAGATTGATTTAGATCCAGAGAAAGTTAATGCTCAGTCAATGATCCATGAAGAGACAGCTGGTGTTGAAGCTGAAGCTAATAGAGAAATATCTGAGAATGCTAACAGTCAAACTATTGATATTGATTCAGAAGAAGCAGAGCCAATTGAAGAGCCTAAAGAAGAATCTGAACCAGAGCCAGATCCTGCAGAAGAAAAGAAAAAGTCTGAACAACAGCAATTAGATATGACAGGAACAGATGGGCCTAACTTTTAAACCAAAAATATAATGGGGCTGAAATATGCCCCTTTAAATTGAGGAGGGTTTTATTATGCAAGAAAAATGGAAGTGGATAGATGGTTTTGAAGGTCTTTATAAAATTTCTAATTCTGGCAAAATAAAAAGTTATCATAAATCTGAAACAGGTAAAATTTTATCAACTAAAAATAGATCTGGATATGAGAATATAACTCTAATTAAAAATTTAAAGCATTTCTATGAAAAAGTCCATAGATTAGTAGCTAAGACTTTTATACCAAATCCGGAAAACAAACCACAAGTAAATCACATAGATTGCAATAAACACAATAATCATGTTAATAATTTGGAATGGGTAACGCCAAAAGAAAATATGCAGCATGCTATAAAGAATAAACCAGAAATGGTTGAGGGAATGCTTAATTATAATAAATATGAAAAACCTAAAAAGGTACAGCAGTACTCAATGGAAGGCAAATTAATAAATGAATATGTGAATTGTAAAGAGGCTGGTAAAGAAACTGGTATATGCAGTAGAAATATATTGCAAGTTGCTAATCAAAAGGAATATAAGCCTGGTAAAACTAGAAAACAGGCCGGTGGATTCATATGGAAATTTAAAGAACAATTTCAAGGTGATGCGGTTGGATATTAAATCTATAGCCAGCGGTAGCTCAGGTAATTTCTATATTGTTGAAGATGGAGACGAAAAACTTTTAATCGAGTGCGGTATATCGATAAATAAAATTAAGCAGTCGTTGAAATTTAAACTTACAGATGCAATTGGTTGCCTGGTAACTCATTCTCATCTTGATCATTCTAAAGAATCAGAGAATTTATTTTCAAGTGGTGTTGATGTTTACATGTCAAAAGGAACTGCAGAAAAGTTAAATTTAAAAAGTCATAGACTAAAAATTATAAAAGCTCACGAACAATTTAATATTAATGATTGGTCAATACTCCCTTTTGATGTTCATCATGATGACCCAGAGCCATTAAATTTTCTAATACAAAAGGGTGATGAAAAGTTAGTCTATTTAACAGACACATTTTATTGCGAATATAAATTCAATAATCTTACTAGAATCATGATTGAGTGCAATTACAGCAAAAAGATACTTGATGAAAATATAGCAGCTGGCAGAGTTCCAATGGTCCAGAAAAACAGATTATTAAAGAGTCATTTTAGTTTAAAGAATGTCAAAGATTTTCTTAAGGCCAATGATCTATCAAAAGTAAATGAAATTTGGCTGCTACACTTAAGTAATAGAAATTCAAACGCTGAGCAGTTTAAGAGAGAAATTCAGGAGCTAACAGGCAAATTAGTAAAGGTAGCTGGAGGCGGTGATTAGATGGGTCCTGATGGCTGGGTTAAATTGTATAGGAAAACCCAAAAAAGTGATATGTATAAAAATTTAAATTCAGTCCAGAGAGATGTAATGATTAATTGTTTGATGCTTGCGAATCATAAGGAGAATAAATGGGAATGGAATGGTGAAATTTTTGAAGCTGAGCCTGGTCAATTTATCACTTCACTTTCCAGTTTAAAGGAAGTTTGTGCAAAAGACGTATCAATTCAGAATATAAGGACCGCTTTAAAGAAGTTAGAAAGGTGGGATTTTCTAACAAACAAATCAACAAAGACTGGAAGGCTTATAACCATTGTCAATTGGGGTAAGTATCAGGGTTTAGATTGTGAAGTTAACAAAGATAATAACAAAGAGGTAACAAAGAACCAACAAAGCACTAACAAAGAGCTAACAACTAACAAGAATGATAAAGAATGTTTAAAGAATGATAAAGAAGTTAATAATATGTCTTTGGGAGATGAAATCGAGAACATTTATAATTCTCTTTCAAAAAAGCAAAACCAATTGTTCCAATCATATATTGATCTTTATAGGCAAGAAAATAAAACAAATAAAATTACAACTGGAAAACATCACAGATTATTAACTGAGTTATTTGAAATATATCAATCAATGGAATTTGATTATGGTGGCCAAAGTTATAATTTGAATCACAAAACTTTTGAAAATGGAATTACTGAAATTATAAAAAAAGATATTGCAAATTTAAATTACTGCAAAAAAGTTTGGATTAGCGAAATGGAAAGGAGCAAAAATGAAGGGGAACATAAAGAATCTGGTAGAAGAGAAGAAAAAGGAAGTAAATCAAAAGAAGAATTCGCAGCAATGCTCAACCAGTAAGTCGAACTTAATCAGCAAAGAAAGACAGACTGAATTAATTTGTGAGTCAATGCTTAAGAAATTTAAAGTTCCTAAACGTTTCAGAAATAAAGATTTTGATAATTATGATACTGATCAGGGAGATGAAAAAGCTTTTAAAGCAGTTAAAAATTATGTAGATAACTTTGAAAAACATTTCAAAAAAGGTCATTGGTTAATTCTAACTGGAGGTTATGGTTTAGGAAAGACTCATTTAGCAATAGCAACAGCCAAAGACTGCTTAAATTATTTCGCTGCTAAAGAAGCTGAAAGGTCCAGGAGTACAATTTATAGCGGAATGGGTAAGGTAATGTTCATTTCTAGCTCAGAAATGATACAGGCAATCAGAGATAGTTATGATTCTAAGGTGAAAAATGAGCAAGAATTAATGAATAAGTATAAAAATACTCCATTTTTGATAATAGATGATCTTGGTACTGAAAAATCTTCCGAATGGCAGCGGGAAAAGATGTATATAGTTTTGAACCACAGATATAATGAGCTGCTGCCAACTATAATCACAACTAATTTAGATGCAGGTGATTTGTTTGATCATGTTTCTGAAAGGGTTGTTGAAAGAATGATTGAAGCAGCTGGCAAAGGTAAATACTTATTGAATTTCAAGGGAAAAAGTTATAGGAGGTTGAAAAATGAGTGATACTTTTAAAAGAATTAAAGAAGAAATGAACAGAAAGGAACTTGAAAATATTGATATGTCTGAAATATCAAAGATAGAAGATTATTATGAAAATAAATATATTGATTTATTAAACAATGAAGAAGTGGTTCCGGATGAAGGAAGTAATTTAAAAGAACAAAATAAAAAAATGAAAGAATTATTTGAGAAGATGGTTAATATAACTTTTCAGGCAAGAGCCCAGGGTGAAATTGGAATGGTCACTGGAAAAAGAATAGACAAAGTAGTAGATGAATATGAAGAATACTGCGAAAAAGAAGAAAAAATTTATACTAATGTTTAAGGAGTGAAATTATGTCTATGTTGGTTAGCGATAGTCACTGTAATACTTGTGTCTGGTATCAATTTAAGGGCCAGAATAATAGAGATAGCAATAAAGTTAAACATGGAGCTTGTCCCTTTGTTCGCTGTGTGAAGAGATACGGCTTCACAGCTGATCATAAAAGGAGGAGTGAAAAGTGAGAGAAATTAAATTTAGGGGTAAAAGGCAAAAAAATGGAGAATGGATATATGGTTCTTATATAAGCAGAGGCCATCATAATTATCTTTATGATTTGATAATTGATTATAAAAGTAGAAAAAAAGCTGTAATACCCGAAACAGTAGGTCAATTCACAGGCTCAAAAGATAAAAATGGCAAAGAAATATATGAAGGTCAAAAAGTCAGAGGTTTTTATGACAAAACTTTAGTCGGAGAAAATGAATTTCATGAAGACGGAGTGGTGGTTTGGAATAATGAATTAGGAAGTTTTAGTATTGATAATGGAATTATAAAGCCTGAATTTAGCTGCTTTGAAAGCTTTATTATATTAGACAATTAACATAAAAAGAGGAGGGAGCAAAAAAATGAGTGATATAGCAGAAAAATTAATTATCAATGGTAACATCAAGCCGCAAATTAAGGATGATCTTGCTTACTTACTGACTCAATTTAAGATTAACAATCCGGAAAAGAAAATTAACCATGCAAAAACTGTAGTGGAAACAGCTCTGGTAGAAGATTATGGTTTTGATTTATCTGAATTAGATATTGAACTGAGCGAGAGTATTAATTTCATCAGGCTAGAGGTTAACAAAAAGAGTGATAAAATTGCTTAGCAATATATTGTTTATCATTCTCGGAATCTTAATCGGCGGCGGAGTTGTTTTCTTTCTTGCTGCACTTCATGCTAAATCACTGGCTGCTATTATTGCTAAACTTAAGTTTGCTTATATCAATAAGGATCTAGATAATGATCACACTTTTGAAGGCCTGGCAATAAAAGATGCAGATAGAATAATTAGAGATTATGGTGGCATGGAAAAGTTATTAAAGTACAGTGGAGCAGATTTGTATAAGAAAGGTTGATTAAAATGCAGGAAGGCGATTCAGTTAAAAGAGAATTTCACTTCGGGACTGGAGACAAAACTATTGAAGGGGTGATAGTTCAGGCCGATTATCACGAATCTAATCAGGAAACCTGGTTAAGAATTGCTGTAGATGGAGATTTAAATCATATTAATTTATCACCGGCCAGTAAGTGCGAAAAAATTGAGAAAGAGATTAAGCTGCATGAAGATGGAAAAATGAGTCTGTTTTAGGGAGGTCAAAATGAAAGAAGTTAAAGTTACATTAGGCAATCTTTATTTAAAAGAAGAGGTCGAGAAAGGTAATTTAGAAAAATTTGATTATGATTATGTTAAAGTTAGAAGAACTGAAATTATATATATTAAAGAATATAAAACTATTGATGGTTACACCAATGGAATAGAAAGCAAATTACCAAAAGAATTATTAACGGAAGAAGTAGCTAAATCATGCGTTAAAAGTTATTTAGAAAATAAACTTAAGGAGCTAGAATAATGGATCTAAAAGAAAAGCTAATGAATGACCATCCGCAGCTAAGCGAATCCCGAATAGACCAGATCATTGAGGAGTCTGAAAGGAAGGTTGATAATGCCAAAAGAAAAGAAAAATAAATCTAACATTCCCAGAATGATACCAGCTGAAGAATTTCTAGCAAAATATATCAGAAAAGTTGTCAGAGAAGAAGTGGAAAGATATTTTGAAAGGAAGGTGCCAGACTTTGAGTGAGTTAGTTGCATTTTTCATTGGTGGGTTTGCAGGAATGCTGATATTAGGAATATTTGCAGTAGATAGTTATCAGAAAGGTTATGAGGATGGCGTGAGGGATGGTTTAGATAAGGATAGAGTTTAAAAGGAGGATAAATGATTAATTTAATAATCGGGTTACTTATTGGATTTGCTGTAACTTACATTGTCCTTGATCAGCAAATTACTCAGCAAAGCGGATTAATAGAAAAATTAAACGAAGACCTGGTTTGGGAGAAGCATAAAGTTAAATGCTATCGCAAATTTTTGAGAGAAGAAAGGCAAAAGAATTATGAAAGATTTATAAAACCTAAGGAGGGAAATTAATGTTTATAATTCAAGTTAAGCATGATCCGAACATGGAAAACTTTGTTGACATGGCAGAAGAAGAGGAACCAGCTGCAGCTAAGCAGAGAATGAAGCAACTGGTAGGTGAATATCAATCAGAAGGCAGGATAGTTGAAGTTAAGGCAGAGGCTAAGATGCAGTATAGTGATTATTTTGATCAAGACCAGGTTGAAAAAGTACCTGAAGAAAAGATTGCTAAAGCGGAAAATACAGAACTCGGGATTCCTCTTGCGGTTAATGTTCCGGAAAAATTTATAGAAAACCAAAGAAAATTAGAAAAACAGCTGGAGAGGGCAGCAATAAATGCCTTTAATGTCAATGAACAGGAAGAGACTGAGAAAATAAATGAAAAAGATTCTCCCTGTATGAGAGATATCTGCAGAAATTATGATGATGGAGAATGCGAATCATTCGATGATATTAATGATCCGATCATTAATTCAGAAGGTAGATGCCAGGGTTTTGACTCTATATTTAAAATAAATTCTGATGATATTAACGATTTATCAGATGGTGAAAAAGAAATTATTGATGTAATGTTAAATCTGGCTAAAAATAATGGTGAAACACCTACATTAAGTCAAGTAGTGGATCAGGGTATTAAAAGACATGAAGTATATAAACACTTCAATGGGTACAAAGAAGCTTGCAAAATAGCAGGTTTAGAAGTTAATAGTGGTGGCAGAAAATAAATAGAAAGGATGATAGCAATGGTTTTACCAGATAATATGATCAAAGCGTTAAAAGGCAATATTGAGCCTTTTGTGGAGGATAATTTACAGCCGGCATCTTTGGATATAACTTTAGGAGATAAGTTTTTAGTTGAGAAATTCAAAGGTAGAGTAATGGACCCGACTGTGGATAAAATGGAATATAGACCCGTAGCCGTTGAAGAAAAGCTGCTTAAACCGGGTGAATTTGTTTTAGGTGCTACTCAAGAGTTTATTCATGTGCCCGATAATTTGACCGCAATGCTTGCCGGAAAATCTACTATTGCCAGATGGGGGATAAGGGTACATATAACGGCCGGGTGGATTGATCCGGGCTACAGAGGTAAAGTTACTCTTGAGATAGTTAATGATTCAAGCAACATTATCCAGCTGCATCCAGGCATGTTGATCGGGCAGTTAGTATTTTTAGAAATGAAAAAGAAACCAGATCAGGTTTATAGAGGTAAATACCAGGACTCTATGGATGTAGTTGGGGCCCGGAAAGAGAAGAAGAAATTTAAAAAGACAATCATTACAATGCATGATAATCAAAGTGCAGCAAATGATGGGGGATTTGACAGAGATGTCGGAAGTGACTGCGATTCCGGGTTATGCCCGGTTAGATAGGAGGGTAAAATGCTAGAAGGTATTGGAGAGGCTTTTGAATTTTATATCAAAGCACTAATAGTAGTCGGTGTATTATTTGTACCAATGGGGCTATGGAAATGGATAGAAGTTATTATTTGGTTGGTTGATAATATAAGTATTCAGATTGGAGGGTGAAGTGGATAACTTAAAACCGGAATTCAACTATAATGGTGGCAATCAAAAAGGTGAGAAATTAGAAATATACTACGAAGGCAATGAAATTAAGATTGAAGTTTTAGAGAAATTAGGAGAATTTGTCGAATGGTTTGAAGGGAGGAAATAATGGCTAAAGAAACAATGGATGTTACTTATCAAGAAAAAGGCAGGAAAGTTAAAGAGACAATAGATATTAGTAATATGAGTGCTGATGAAATGTTTGAGGAAGTTAAGAAAATTACTGGAAAGGGGTAGTTTATGAGTAAATTAATTTTTGAAATAAAATGTAAAAATTGTGGAAATGAAGCTAAAATTATCGGAGAAATCGGCGAAATTGGTTCAGAAGCAACCGCAAAAATTAAAGGAGATTTTGAAATAACAAGCCCAACATCTGTAAACCAAGTTTCGTTAATTTGCAAAAAATGCAAGGCTTTTACTGTTATTGTTAATCATAATTAAATAATTGGAGTGATGTAATTATGGCCATTTATACGAGTGTCGAAGAAGGGGTTGCTGATTTAGTTCCTTTATCAAATAAAATGGCAAGAAGCCCGTGGTATTTAAAAAAAGAAGAGATGGAAGCCTTGAAAAAATGGCTCGATTCAATAGTTAAAGAAAAAGGCAAAAGAACTACTTTTATTTATAATCGGAAATATATTGATTTTATGTGCGAAAACTGGGGCTTCTTGGGTGGTAACTGGTATAAAGGAACTAATGCTGGCGCATATAACACAGACATGATTAATCATAGAAATGCTTGGTTATTTAGTAGATTTAACCGCCCCGAAGAGATGTTAAAAAGTTTAGGAAAGGAGATTTTTTTAAGATCATGAATATAGAAGAAATAAAAAAACACTTAAAAAATGAAGTTATTGTTGAAGTCAGAAGACAAGAAATGATTAACGGAAAGTTTGAACCCTGGTATAAAAATAAAGAATTATCCATGCAGGCCAAAGGTGTTATGCACTACTTATGGGATCAGCTAGAATGGACAAATAAAACTAACATCAAATTTATAACTTATCAGTTTGGGAATTCAGAATATGAAGTTAAATGCGCTTTAAATGAGTTAATTAAAGTTGGTTACTTAGTAGCTTATAAAACAAAAAACAAAAGAGTTAGATTTGATTTGTTTAGGTCTAAGTTCAGATGCGAGCCAAAAGTTTATATTGATGATCTATTATAAGGGGGTTGATGAATGGTGATATTAAATAAAATAGAACCAACTTTAAAATTTGAAGGTGTGTGTGATTGTGGTAACTGCTTCACTAAATATATAACACTTTCAAAATTTAAAAATGATGAGAATAAATGTATTCTAAAGTGCTCTAAATGCGATAAAAAATTTAATGCTTCTAATTTAAAAATTAAAAAAGTTAATGATTCAGAAAAAGGAGTAGAACTTAAGGAGACAAATAATGACTAAAAATATAAGTGTTTATTTTAAAGGAATTAAACTTGAACCGTTCACTGAAGAAGACATTAGCCTCGGCCAAAAAGAAGAAGATTATTTATTTCATTGCCCTAATTGCAATACTAAAGTTAATTTCACACTGGTTGGAGAAGATACTCAAGGTGAAATTGAAGAAATAACCTGTAAAATCTGCAATAAATCTTATGAAGGTAAAGAGCTTGAAAGGAATTTGAAACTGCTTTATTCAGGAATGAACAAAGATAGAGACCCCAGTTGCTGGGAATGGGAGGATGATGAATAATGAAAAGTGCTAGAGTGATAATTACGTTTGATTGCTATAAAAACTGTTCTTACTGTGTTAATAATTATAAAAGTTTGATTGATCAGGCTGTCGAAAAAGATAATTTAGAATTTGTCAAAGATTATGGAGAAATAATAATCACTGGTGGAGAGCCAATGCTTTATCCTCATGAAACATTAGAACTGATAAAAGAAATAAAAAAAATAAATCCTGATATTAAGATTTATCTTTATACAGCAGAGTGGCACCCGATTCTTCAAACTATATTGCATCACGTTGACGGTTTGACATACAGTTTACACAAAAATGCTGGCATGTCAGATGCTTTTGGTTTTAATACATTTCAAAGACATGTAGAATACATGCACTCTGACAATGAGAATAAATCTTTTAGAGTGTTTATACACGAAGACATTAAAGAAAGTTTTACTTTAATACCTAATATTTGGGATAGAATTAAAATTGAAGGCACTCTAGAAGAGGGAGAATGTGAATATTTAGAAGATGATCTAATTATTTTGAAAGAAGGTGTTTTGAGTGGGAGAAAATTTTAAAGTAATCATTGATGATATCAGAGAAGTTCTAAGTTATTCAAGCCCAGATATTCCGGTCCCAGACGGTGAAGAGCCGATAAAAAGAGCATTAAAAAATCTATCTAGAATAGAAAAATGGGCTGATGAAGTCACTGATCAACATATGGATATGTGCTTTAGTTATAAAGATATTGCTGAACTTACAGAATCTATAGACGAAAACGCAGAAAAAGAAGAATTTAATGAGCTGCTAGATAAAATAAAAGATATCGCAGATACTCATAGTGGTTATTGGAGGAGTGAAAATTAATGCTTAATAGAATCGTACTTATAGGTCGCCTGACACGGGATCCTGAACTCAGATACACGAGCAATGGAACACCAGTCTGCAACTTCACACTGGCCGTAGAAAGAAATTATACAAACCGGGATGGAAACAAGGATGTAGATTTTATTAATATCGTGACCTGGAGGGGGCTGGCTGAAAATTGTGCCAGGCATCTCGGGAAAGGTAGACTGGTTGGAGTGGATGGATCACTGCAGATTAAGAAGTCAGAGAATGATGGAAGAAAATACATTAATCCAGAAGTTAATGCTGACAATGTGAGGTTCTTGGACTTTGCTAGAGATAATAACGAGGGGGATTCAGCCAATGCCTAAATTTTTAAGCAGACAGGACCAGAAAATTGCAGAGATACTGACTCATTTTAAAGCTTATTATGACAGCAAAATTGATGATTATGAAGAAAATGAAAAGATTGATAAGTCAACTAAATTTATGAGAACTATCAAAATGGCAAGGACTTATACCGGCAAAGTGGCCGACATGCTGCAGGAAGGAATAACTAAGGACCAGCAAAATAATATTGATGAAATGGTCAGTCAGACTAAATTATCTCTTGATTATACTGATCAGGCCAGAAAGAAAAAGAAGAAAATGAGAAAGACTGATGATATTACTGCAATAGAAACAGATGATCTCTACGATATTATCAATTTTACTCTTTATAGCAACTGCAGAGGGTGCGATTTAGAGCCAGAGGATAAGCAGAACTGCGATTTAAAAAAGTTGTTGATGAAATATGATATACCAGTAGTTCAATCGGGAGAAATGGAAGAGAGGTGTCCTTTTGAGCAATGACTAGAGTATTTATAAATTCGGAAGAAGATGCTAAAAAAATGGGGATTTCCAAAGGCGAATGGGAATTAATCAAAATGGAAAGAAAGGAGCAGAAAAAATCAACCAGGAAGAATAAATATAATAATAAAAAGCCACTTGTAGATGGAATAAAGTTTGATAGTAAGAAAGAGGCAAGGTTTTATGAAAATCTAAAGCTTTTAAAGGCGGCTGGGGAAGTGAAAGAGTTCGAGCTGCAGCCTAAATTTGTTCTTTTGGAGAAAGATAAAGACCGGGTAACTGGCCGGGGAATAAAATATATAGCTGATTTTAAGATAACTTATTCAGACGGATCAGTTGAGGTAGTGGATGTTAAAGGCCATAAAACCCAGGTTTACAAACTAAAAAAGAAGCTACTGCTTGCTAAGTATCCGGATATTAATTTCAGGGAGGCTTAAAATGTCTCAAATGTCATTATTCAAAAGCAAAGAATTGAACATTAATCAAATTAAAGCTGAACCTATTTTCAAAAGAGAAAAATTCTCTGATTATAAAATTAATATTTTAGATGCGGTTAATGAGCCCGAGGTTAAGAGCTGGATTGAAAAGCACAATAATCATAAAGAGTTGAAAAACAGAATAATTAATAACCCTAACAAAGCTCATATCAGAATTAAGCATGATAGAGAGGGTGAAATTAAAGAAGTTTATTTGAAAGACTACGGCGGCGGTTATTTGTGCTGCATGAATTATAAAAATAAAAGTAGTTGGCCACGATTACTTGAAATGATTAAGGGAGCTGATCAGGATGACAATGGGAGAGCAGATAGAGAAAAAACAGCCTCAAATATATAATTTTCTGATTGATTGCTTTGATTTGAGTCTGAGAAAGACAGAGAGAGTAGAGCCGGTTGAATTTGCAGAGGATGACCCAGTGTTTGCAAGCTATAAATACATGATGGAAGCTAAAAGTGGGGTGAAGATGTAGTGGAGAACTATTGTTCAAGAGTGATTTTTGATTTTGTTAATTACCGGGAATATAAAAGCAGGTGTGAATACATTCAATTTGAAGCTGAAATAGATGGTAATTTTTTAGAAGATTTAGCCGGGAAGGGGCAGGGGATAGATTATTCAAGACCTAGAGTGCAATCTTCAAATCATTTTGACCCAACAGCTCAACCAGTTATGGAGTCTGTTGAAAAAGAGCAGGAGCTCAAGGAAGAGTACAAAAGAAAAATTAAACTTGTAAAAAGAGTGGAAAAAGCTTATAAGGGTTTAGATCCAATAGAGCAGCTGCTAATGGATATTAAGTATAAAACTGGCCGGATTGTTGAAGATAGTGAAGTTTATACTCACCCTAATTTCCCTTACGGTAGAACAAAATATTATGAGATTAAGGATGAAGCAATGGAAAAGGCAGCAAGAATTGTTGGATTTATAAAGAAAAAGAGAGAAAAAGTTGCAAATAATTAAAAAAGAACAGCTTGCGAACTGTTTGTGAACTAATGGCGAACACGAAGGCACAAAAAGTGTGCTATTATGAACATAATAAGCAATTATGTGAATTTAGGTAGACATTCACAATGACTTTCCTTTCTCATGAAGCCCTGGAATTATTTCTGGGGCTTTTGCTATTCAATATTTGACATACACTGATTAAATATAGATTTTTGGGTTAGAATTGGCAGAGGTAGCCATAGCCTCTGATTTCCTCCTTATTTTTTCCTCGGCTTTAGTAGTCGAGGTTTTTTGTTACCCCCATTATTAACCCGGAGGGTGGCTAACTACTGAATGCCGCCCTCTAAAACAAAAGGAGTTGATAAGATTGTTTGAACCACCTGATCGCATAGAATTATTTTTAAGAAAGAATTTTCCGCAGCACGTCCATGGATACCGGATGGGCTGGTTGAAAGTAGAAAAAGTTGACTTAGAAAAAGACGGAGAAAGTTTCATTGTCAGTGAATGTTTCCACCTCTACACTCGAGAGAACCAGTACAGTGAATGGGAACTATTTGGCACTGTAATTTAATGAGAGGGGCGAGGGGGACTACAGGGG
>Ga0182234_10290_pt1 | contig 14606 bp, 16 predicted proteins | sample hydfratesGB_TM_A_FD_145595 | JGI IMG/M metagenome (GOLD analysis project Ga0182234, IMG submission 145595) | Subsurface microbial communities from deep shales in Ohio, USA - hydraulic fracturing test GB_TM_A | ecosystem: Environmental > Aquatic > Deep subsurface > Shale gas/oil reservoir >...
ATTTTATAATTAAATTAAAGTGAGGGAATTATAAATTAAATACTAAAAGCAAAGCAGTTTAAAGGCTGTGACGCAAAAACATAAGTCTAAGGGATGATTCCTATGATTGTTATGTTTGCCTCAGGTGTAAAAAATTGCCAAAGTGAATATACTAATGGCAATTTTTTGCTTTATAAACTTAAAATATCAAAAAGATTAAAATTAAATTAGAAAAGTGCAGGAAAAATTAATATTCTGTCGAATTTTGTTATAACAGCTTAATCTATAAAATGAAATGAAAAATAAATAATTTCCTTAATATTGTCAAAACCAATAAGGCTTTTTTACCTTTAGACAATAAGGATAGTTTTTATTATTTTATAAAATTGGGAAAGTCTTATATAGATATTATTGAATAAAGGAGAATAATTATGAGCCTAAAGGGCAAAAAAAGAATTGGAGATTTGCTTTTAGAATATAATTATATAACTCAAAAGCAGCTTGAAAATGCATTAGAGGCTCAAAAAGAGATGGACATGAGGTTGGGACAGGTCCTAATAGAATTAGGTTATATTTCTGAAGAAGAACTAACAGATGCTCTTGAGATACAGTTAAATATCCCACGAGTTAAATTAAACAACTATTTATTAAATACTCATCTATCACAGTATGTTTCTGAAAATATTGCCAGACGTCATCACGCTGTTCCTTATGAAATAGAGGGAGAAACATTAAAAGTAGCAATTCAGGATCCGACAGATCTGGTAGCAATAGAAAATATTGAAGTCAATTCAGGGATGAAAGTAGAGATAGCAATTGCAACTCAGTCTGAAATAATGAGGGCAATTAATCAAATTTATTCCCTGGTTGATTCAGACACAACAGAAATTTTTGACAGCCTTGACCAGTATAATGAAATTAACAGTGAACCAGAGATAGATCAGCTGCGGCAGATGGTAGAAGATGCACCAATTGTTAGACTAACAAATCTGATCATCACTCAGGCTATTCAAAAAGAGGCAAGTGATATTCATATTGAACCTTTAAAAAATACTCTGCGTGTTCGCTACCGGGTTGATGGAATTTTGCATGAAGAGCTCACAGTACCAAAACACTCACAGGCCGCACTAATTTCCAGGTTAAAAATTATAGCTGACTTGGATATTACTAAAAGAAGAATTCCTCAGGATGGTCGGGTACAGATGACCTTTAAGAGTATGCAGATTGATATGCGGGTTTCTACCTTACCCACTTTACACGGGGAGAAGGTAGTTATAAGAATCTTAAATAGAGATGATAGTTTACTTGATATAGAAAAACTTGGTTTTAGGAAAGACAATCGCGAAAGGTTTAATCGATTGATTAAAAAACCCTATGGAATTTTGCTGGCGACCGGCCCAACTGGTAGTGGTAAATCAACAACTTTATTTGCAGCCTTAAATAAGATAAATTCACCTACTAAAAATATTGTTACCATTGAAGACCCGGTTGAATATCAGTTAGAAGGTATAAATCAGGTTCAGGCAAACCCCAAAGCTGGTTTGACCTTTGCTAAAACTTTAAGATCAATTTTAAGACAAGATCCGGATATTGTAATGGTTGGTGAGATTAGAGATGAAGAAACTGCCGAAATTGCAATTAGAGCTGCACTAACTGGACATTTAGTTTTAAGTACTCTGCATACAAATGATGCTCCAAGTGCAATTACCAGACTTTTAGATATGGGAATTCCTGGTTATTTAGTTGCTTCTACAGTTATTGGAGTGGTAGCCCAGCGACTTGTTCGAAGATTATGTCCGGACTGCAGAGAAGAATATATACCCGGAGCAGAAGAAAGAAAATTTTTGAATGATGATGTTGAAATACTCTGGCGTCCTTCAGGTAATGCATGTGATAAATGTACTGATGGTTATAAAGGAAGAATAGCTATTCATGAAATTATAGAGATTAATACAGAAATGGAAAATATGATTGCAGAAGGTGCTACAGAACCTGAAATTGAGCGATATGCTAGAAAAAATGGAATGGCTTCCCTGCTTGCAGATGGAAAAGAAAAATTAAAAACTGGTATAACCAGTTATCAGGAACTGGTAAGTGTTATTCATTAAAATTTTATTTTCATTTATAATAATTTTATAGTGACCAAATTTTAGGAGGGAATGCTAATGAATATAATTGATGTAATGAAAGATATATCGCAGAATCCTGCTATATCTGACCTCCACTTAACCGGTAAACTAAAACCGGTAATCAGGTATAATGGTAAACTGGAGTATTACGAAGATTATCCGGAAGAGTTGGGAATTCAACAGGTTGAAGATATTGCCAAAGGTTTAATGGAGGAAAGGCAGTGGGAAGAATTTTTAGAAAAAGGTGAGGTTGACTTTTCACATAGTGTTCCCGGATACTGCCGCTTTAGAGTTAATGCTTTTAAACAGAGGAGCTCAGTTTCTCTAGCTCTTCGAGTGATTCCAAGTGATATTCCAACAATTGATCAACTTGGTTTACCTCAAATTTTAAAAAAATTGGCTCTGCAGCGCAAAGGACTTGTATTATGTACTGGTCCAACAGGTAGTGGTAAGTCTACAACTTTAGCAGCGATGATTAATGTTGTTAATGAAAACAGATCGGCTCATATTATAACTTTAGAAGATCCGATTGAATATCTGCATTCCCATAATAAATCAATTGTGCATCAGAGAGAGGTTGGCCATGATACTCAAAGTTTTGCTAATGGTTTAAGAGCAGCCTTAAGACAGGATCCAGATGTAATCCTTGTAGGTGAAATGAGAGATTTAGAAACAATTTCGATTGCTTTAGAAGCATCTGAAACAGGGCATTTAGTTTTTGCTACTTTACACACAAATGATGCACCGAGTACTGTAGAGAGAATTATTGATGTTTTTCCTGCTCACCAACAGCAGCAGGTAAGAATTCAGCTTGCTTCATCAATTAGTGGTATTATTTCACAGCAGCTAATTCCACGTGCAGACGGAAATTCCCGTGTAGCAGCTTTAGAAATTTTAATTGCTACATCCGCTGTCAGAAATATTATTAGAGAAGGAAAAACACATCAGCTAGTATCAGCAATGCAGACTGGTGGAAAATATGGAATGATAATGATGAATAACTATCTGGTTGATCTTTATAATCAGGGTTTAATTAATTATGATGAAGCAGTTCGTAGAGCAGATGATTCGGATTATGTAAAGAAAAAAATTAGTGGTAGTATTTAATTTTTCCGGAAGGGAGGCTAAAAGATGGCATTAGAATATGTATATAAGGCAAAGAGTAAAAACGGCGATGTTATTTCAGGAACTATTGAGGCAGAAAACAAGTCTGTTATAGCCCGTCAATTAAGAGATAAAGGTTATTATATTACTGAGATTAGTGAAAAAAGAAAGGTCTTAGATGTTGGCGAATTTTTAAAAATGCATAAAAAAGTCAAGCTTAAAGATCTGGCGGTGTTTTCTCAGCAGTTTGCAGCAATGATTGATGCTGGAATTTCACTGGTTGATTCTTTAAATATCTTAGTTGACCAGACTGAGCATCGTCGTTTGAAAGAAGTTATTTTAAGGATTAGAGATGATGTAGAAACTGGAATTTCTCTTGCTGATGCGATGGCTAAACATCCCAAAGTTTTCCCCCGGCTTTATATTCAACTTGTTAAAGCAGGTGAGTCTGGTGGTGTTCTGGATAGTATTTTAAATAAAATGGCTGCTCATTATGACCGGCAGGATGAACTAAATTCAATGGTCCGTTCAGCACTATATTATCCGGCTGTAATTTTAACAGTAGGTGTTATAGTGGTCATTTTTTTGGTAACTCAGGTTGTACCTCAATTTGTGACAATGTTCAGGGATTTTGGTTCAGAACTTCCACTACCAACCAGGATGCTTTTAGGAATTAGTACTTTTATGACGAGCTACTGGTGGGCTTTACTTTTAGCATTAATTATCGTTCTCTTTATTTTAGCTAGATTAAGAACAACACCTGCTGGAAAGGAAAAGACAGATAGTTGGATTTTAAAAATGCCTGTAATCGGACCGATGATGAGAAAAGTATATATTTCACGTTTTTCAAGTACTTTGGCAATTTTGGTTGAAAGTGGGGTTGACTTACTGACTGCTCTGGCAATTGTAGAAGATGTAGTGGGAAATAAGGTTTATGGTGAGATTTTGACAAAGGCAAGGGTAAGAGTTCGAGAAGGTAGTAATTTATCTGATCCCTTACAGGAAAGTGGAGAGTTTCCAGCTATGGTTGTGCAAATGTTAAGTGTTGGGGAAGAAACCGGATCTATTGGCACAATGCTAAATAAGGTATCTACTTTTTATGACAGACAGGTAGAAGCCAGTGTTGATGGTGCAATTTCTTTAATAGAGCCAATAATGATTGTTCTTTTAGCAGTAATGGTTGGTTTTGTTGCTATTTCAATTGTGACTCCAATGTTTGATATGTTCCAGCAGTTCTAATATTTGTCGAAAAATATTTTTTTAAAAACTATTGTAAATATGTAAAAAAGTAGTATAATTATTTTGTAATAAACAATAATAGTTATTAATAAGATGTATTTAATTTTAATCAATATAGAGAAAGGGTGAGGCCTATTGCAGAAAAATTAAAGGATAAATTATATGTTTTACCTGTTGTCTTGATTGCTGCAGTTGTTCCGCTGATAGTTCACTATAAAAAGATTGAATTATCAGAAGTTGTGGCCTCTTACTGGATTAGAGATTATAATACGGATTTCTTTTCCTATTACAAGATGGTCTTTCTGCTGGGCTTTAGCCTTTTAGCTTTAATTTCTTTTTATATTTATTTTAAGAAAGAAGCAGGAGAAAAACTAAAAAAGACAGCTTATTATTATCCTATATTTATCTATCTGATAATGATACTTCTTTCTACATTTTTTTCTAAAGCACAGCTGACATCACTGCAGGGTTTCCCTGACCGATATGAAGGAATGCCGGTCTTAATTGCTTATCTGTTAATTGCTGTAATTACAATTAATCTTTTTAACAAAAAAGAGCAGTTTGAGTTTTTATTGAAGTCCTTACTGACATCAGCTGTCATCATTGCCATAATTGGTTTAAGTCAATTTTTCGGCTATGATTTTTTTCAGAATGTTCTGGGTCAAAAATTGATTTTACCGGGCAGGGAATTTGCTGAACTTTCAACAGCAATGGATTTTAGATTTGCAGGGCGCAATATTTTATTTGCAACTTTCTATAATCCCAATTATGCAGGCAGTTACTTTTCGATGTTATTGATACTGAGCACGGTTTTATATTTCTTTGCCAGCTCTAAAAAGAGAATTATTGCTTTAGCAGCTGCCAGTTCATTTATTTTTGCAGCCTGGCTGGGATCTTTATCCAGAGCCGGTATTCTGGGAGCTATAGTATCAACTCTACTAGTGGCAGTGATTTTAAATAAGAAATTAGTAGAAAAATATAAAAAAGTTTTAATTCTACTCTTAATATTTTTAGCAGTTTTTACGATAATGGATATATACACTGATGGTTCATTAAGAAGAGAGTTTTTATCCTTAGGAACTGAAACACAGTTAGCATTTATGGGAGAGACTGCTCAGATTAAAGAGCTGAAATCAGAGGCTGGTTATCTTCATTTTGAAACAGAAGCAGAATATTTAAGATTTACATTTGATAGGGAGAATGATTTTAAGCTTACTGTCTTAAATGAATCAGACCAGAATCTTGATTATTCTTTAAGCCAGAATGAAGAAGAAGCAGGATATTTTAAATTTGAAGATCCTGAACTTGCAGCCTATAGATTTAAGGTTGTGGAAAACAATGAAAATGATAATCAAATCTTAGAATTTAAATATGGTAATAAAACTGCTGAGTTTCTCTATGCCAGTAAATTGAATGGCTTTTTTATTCTCGGAATGAGAAATAATATTTATCCTCTGGAAGAGGTTGAAAGTCTGGGTTTTGAAGGTAAAGAAATGCTGGCTTCTAAAAGAGGCTACATCTGGTCCAGAACTCTGCCTTTAATTAAAGAAAGACCATTGCTTGGATATGGGCCTGACACTTATGCGATTTTCTTTCCTCAGCATGATGTAGTGGGTAAGTTTAAATATTTTAATCGTTCTAAGATAATTGTTGATAAACCTCATAACTTATATTTACAGATTGGCTTTAATACAGGTTTAATTTCTTTAATAGCAGTGATTATCTTATTTGGCAGTTATTTTCTCAGAAATTTAAAATTATATTTAACTATTAAATTTGATAATTACTATACAGAAATTGGACTTGCCTTTTTAGCAGCTTTTACAGCTTATGCTGTAGCTGGATTTTTTAATGATAGTGTTATTTCGGTGGCACCGGTATTCTGGATTATTTTAGGTCTTGCAGTTGCTGTAGAGTTAAGACTAAAAAATCATCCTGGCTAAGGAGGTGAGAGGACTTAAAATAGGAAAAATTTAATTTTTGTTGTTATTTTTTTATACTAAAAAAGGAGTGAGCAAAAATGAGAAAATTTAGAGAAATGATTTTTAGTGGTGGAAACAAAGGTTTTACCCTTATTGAATTATTAGTAGTTATTGCAGTGTTAGGTATTCTGGCAGGGATAGCAGTGCCTAGAATTATGGGGGTTCGAGATGAAGCGGAAAATGCAGCTTTAAGAGCAACTGCAAATACTTTTAGAAATGCAATGGAAATGTATTATTCACTTGAAGGATCTTATCCTGACTTTACTGTTGGAGATGGATTAGCTTTAGGAGATATTGATACAGAATTTGGAGATTTAGATATTACTTTTAGTAATGACACAAATGCTAAATTAACTTCATACGATAACAGTACAGCTGGAGAATATTCAGCTACTTTAACTAGTTCAGTAAATGATTCTGTTACAGTTGATGTAACTCATAATGGTGTCCAATAAAATATTAAAATAATTAAAAAGGACAGTGATTAAATGATTTTATCAATATATTTCTTTATCTTAGGTTTAATAATTGGCAGTTTTTTAAATGTAGTTATCTACAGACTGCCGGAAAAAGAATCTATTGTAAAACCAGGATCTCACTGTCCTCAATGTAATAAAAAGTTAAAAGCAATTGATTTAATTCCAGTAGTTTCATTTTTAATCAACCGCGGTAAGTGCAGATATTGTGGTGCCAGTATTTCCTGGCAGTATCCCTTTGTTGAGTTACTTACCGCTTTTTTCTTTTTAGTAGCTTATCTCAAGTTTGGGCTATCTTTTGAACTATTTATTATGTTAATTTTATTATCAGCTTTAGTAGTTATTTCTTTTATTGATTATAGGTATATGATTATACCTAATATTATAACATATTCTGGCATTGTTGTTGGCTTACTTTCTGCATTATTTTTTGATTATATTACTATTTTTTCTTCTTTGCTTGGCATAGTTATTCCGGCTTTAATACTTTTAGTAATAGCCTTAATTTTTAAAGGTGGAATGGGTATGGGAGATGTTAAACTGGCATCGATGTTGGGTGCTTTTTTAGGAACAACTTATACTTTGGCCGGGATTTTTATAGGTTCTTTATTTGGTTCAATTATTGGTTTGCTTCTGATGGGGCTTGGTGTTATGGATAGAAAAGATAGGATACCTTTTGGACCTTTTATTTGTTTTGGAGCAGTGATTATGATCTTTTTTGGAGAGTTTTTGATTGATTGGTATGTGTCACTGTTTTTTTAATATTGGAGGAGAATGCTGTGGATATATTTAAATTAAATAATAAAGGATTTACATTAATAGAAATTGCAATTACTATAGCAGTAGTAGGTATTATAGGTGTTGCTTTTTCTGGATTTTTTATTAACTCTGCTAGGATAATTGATGCAGTTGATGAAAGGGAAAAAGCAGTTATGATAGCACAGCAGGAGATGGAAGAATTAAAAGCAAGAGGATATATTGCCCTAAAAGATCAATATATTGAGAGTGATGAAGAATATATTGATGATGAGTATAAAACTGTTTCATCTGATGAAGGATTTCCTGAGTATAATATCAGTTTAAAAATTGAGGATGTAGAAACGGGATTATATAAAATTGAATTGACCAATAGTTGGAATGATAATCAAGAAGTTAAATTAGTCACATATATTTCTGAGAGGTGATTGCATTGAATATAAAAAGAGAAGAAGCTTTCACCTTAATTGAAGTAATGTTGTCTATTATTCTCATAACATTAATTTTAGGAGTATTATTTAGTTTAAATTTATCAGGGTGGAGGTTTTGGAAATTAAATCAGGATAATGTTGAGCTTTCTCAATTAACAACATTGATTTCAACCAATTTAGATCGTAAGATAAGGTCACAAGATATTGATAATATAGAAGTTGTCGATAATAATTTAGAACTCGATGATGGTGATTATATTGTTAAAGTTGTAAACAATAATTTAATAATTGATAATAATGGTAATGAAAGAATTATAATAAAAGATTCAGTAGAGAGTAGTAGTTTTAGTTTTGTTTATATCGAAGCAAATGGAAATGAAAAAATTTATGATGATTCAGATGAATTAGATATTGCAGTAAAGAATGCAAAAGATGCAGGAGAAGATTTTGATAAAAATAATTTAGTAATAGATTATAAGATAACACTTGAAAATAATAATAGGACATTAGTTGTTGAAAAAAGAGTTAAACCAAGGAGTTAAGTGAGGTGATTAAAATTTTTAAAAAGGAAGATGGAGCAGTACTTATGATTTCAATTATAATGATAAGTGTACTTCTAGTTTTAGTTACTGCGCTTGCTGGTAGTATTAATAGTAATATTTCTTTTACAAAAAGGAATGAAAATAATATCAAAGCTTTTTATACTGCCGAAGCAGGAATAGAAAAAGGGATAAATTTATTAATTAATTCAAGAGATCAGGTAGATAATGCGATTGATCAGAATGATAATTATAATTTTAATTCTAATAATGATTCAGTTTGGGAAAATAATAATAAATACAATATTGAAATTATACGAGATGAAAGTAATGAAGATATTTATTATATTTTTTCAGATGGAATTTCTAATAATTTAAATAAAAAGATAGATATTAAAGCATTACTCATAAACGCTATTGGGGGAGGAACAATAATTGCTGGAGGAGACATAGACCAATATGAAGATGCCCCAGGGAATAACTTTGAAGTGAGTATAGATAGTTTGTTTCCAAATATTCCAGATGTTCCTGATTTAAAGCTTGAAGAATTAGAACTTAACTCTTATACAGATTTTGGAGTTTACAATGAAGAATACAATAATGGAGATAGAGTATATAACAGTGATCCAAATCAAAAAATAATTATTGATGCTAAAAATGGTATAGGTTCTTATGTTCAAAATGATATAACTATAAATGATACAATAATTGTTGTTTCAAAAGGAGATGTGCTTTTAGATAATGTAAAAGGTGATATTAATAATCTAGTCATTATTGCAGAAGGAAAAATTGATATACAGATCTCCAATGCAAACAATGATTTTAATAATGTTTTCTTTTATTCAGCATATAAAAGTAATAGTGATGATGAAAATATAGATCCTGCTATATTAGTAAGAGACAAAATAAACGGTAATGGTCATGGAGCAATAACTACAGCTCCAAACAATGAAATTAAGGGACAGATGTTAACAACAGGAGATGCACTTTTTTATATGAAAAAAGGTAATAATAATAAATCAGGTATTTCTTATCAAAATGTTCCATTGCCCGAGGAATTTAAAGAAATAAGTGATTATTTACAGAAAAATAATAATCAGGATAAAAAAGTAGAATTGTCGAATTGGAATGAAGAATAATTTATAAGAAAGAAGGCTGATCAAAATGAATAATAAGAGTAGTGGATTCAGTCTTATTGAGGTTATGGCAGCTATAGTAATCTTAACTATCGCATTTTTTCCTATAATCGCTTATTTTACAAACAGTATAGGATTTGTGAGTCAGAGAGAAGATTTAGCAGAGGCAAATAATATAGCGGTAAATACTATTGAATTTTTAAAAAAGAAATCAGAAACTGATTGGGATAATTTAGATAGCTATACTTATGATAGTGGAATAACAGTAGCTGTTAACTACCTAGATAAAAATCTTAACTCTGTTTCAAACGGTGCAGTAGATGCAAAAGGTAATAGAATTGATGTCTTAGCAGAGATCACTGTTACTGTTAATATTGATGGAGGTATTTCTTACCAGCTTAACTCATTTGTCAATAAAGTAGGTGGTTAAGATGAGATTATTTAAAGATGAACAGGGAATAACATTAATTGAGGTTATACTTGTTATTGCTCTCATTTCAATTATTTCTTCAGCGATTTATATGACATACACTGATTCTATTAAAGTCTGGTTTTTTAATAAAGAAAGAGTAGAAATTCAGCAGAATCATGATATTGTTCAGAAATGGTTAGAAAGATATGTCAGACAGGCAAAGACAGTTGATTATAGTGTTGATAAGCAGCTTACAATTGAATTTAATGAATCAGATGAAATTCTTTTCTTTTTAAATAATGGTTTTTTTTCAGCCAAGATAAATTCAGAGCCTGTAAAACAAATTTCAAATTTGAAGTTTCAAGATATTTATTTTAACCCAACAACGGATAATTTAGTAGAAGTAACTTCTGAAATAGAAAATAAAAAAGGAACAAAGACTTATAATTTTAAAAGTATTTATTATCCCCGTTTGTTAAATTGAGCTTGCTAAGGGGGCCAAAAAAATGAATAAAAAATCTGAAAATGGTTATGTGTTGGTTCTAGCAGTTGTTATTTTAACTGCTTTGCTCGTTGTTATTTTGGCAATGTCTAATCTAATTAGTGCAGATTTATCTATTTTTAGGCAAACAAGTAGTTCGGATAGAGCATTTTATGCTGCAGAAAGTGGTGTATCATTTGCCCGTAAAAACTTCTTATCTTCAATTGATCTAACCGGCTTAAATAATAAACTTATTAATGCTGAAGTTAATGATTTAGACAGAGAATATTTTGATTATAAAGGTGATTTAGCCGTTAGATTTACTGCCGAAGGGGTAAGTGCAAATACATTTAGAACTGTTGTTGTAGCTCATTTAGTAGAAGAAGAATTAATGGAGCTAACAAAGGCAATAGCTGCTGAGAACTTAGACATTAAAAACAACCATATTGTTAGTGATGGTGAAATATATGTTAATAATAGTTTAACAGGTGAGCTTGAAGATGAAGATGGAAACATAATCACTGCTACTGTTGGTGGAGAAAAAATTCCAGATATAGATTTTGATTCTTTAGCAGATAAGGCAAATAATGTGATTGATGTGGGTAATACAATCTCATACAGCAGTTTACCAACTTATGCTAGTGATGATGCTCTTAATGATGTAGAAGATATAGGGAATGAATTTACTTTTGTTAGAGGTAATTTGACCATTGATAATGCTATAAACAGCATAAATGGAAGTGGTGTACTAGTGGTTGATGGTAATTTGTTTACTGGTAGTAATTTAACTATAAATCAGGCTGATGAATATATAAATGATTATTTTGTGATTATTGTAAGTGGAAATATAAATATAGTAAGTGGAGAGACAAGTGATGATGATATTTATTATGCAGGTAACTCAATAATATACCGAGGACTTATGTATGCAAAAGGAAACATTTATTTTAAAAATAGTCTGAGTCTAGATGGTAGTATGGTTTCACAGGGAGATATTACTCTAAATAACTCCTCCAATAATTCTTCTAATATCAATTATGATCCAGGTTTTATGCTTACACTTTTAAATAATGGGATATTTTTTAATTCAGATGAATATAATGAAGAAGATTTTTTAGGTGAGCTGGTTGAATGGCAGGAACTATAAAAGTTGTAGAAATGAGGTGGGTGTATGTTTTTTAAAAACAATATTTATACCTGTGTTGATGTAGGCAGTTATGCTTTAAAAGCAGCTCAAATTAAAAAAACAGGGACTAACAAGTTCAAGATTTTAGAAACCAAAATGCAGAAACTGCCGCGAGATACAATTGCTGATGGAATTATTAAGGACGAATCACTGCTTGCGGGTGAAATAAAAAATATTTTAGATCAATTTAAGAAAAAAACAGATTACATTATTACTGCAGTCCCTAGTAATGAGTTGTTGATTAGAAATATTGAAATGCCTAAGCTGGACGAAAAAGAAATAAAAGAGTCTTTAAAATGGGAAGCTGATGAACAAATTCCTTATCCAGTTGAAAATGCAGCAATTGATTTTTTTAAAGTTGAAGAGGGAGAAGATACAGTTAAATATTTAATTTCAGCTGTTAAAAAAAATAATATTGATAATTTATTAGCACCTTTTAAGCGAATTAATCAGAAAGTATCGGTTGTTAATACTCAGCCTATGGCCCTTATTTCTTTACTCGAGCATCAAAATCAGGGTGATGAAATTTCTGCAGTAATTGACATTGGATATTCTACAACCCAGATAACAATAGCTGATAAGAATAATATCTATCTCTCAAGAACTATTGACACTGGCGGTAAACAGTTTACTAAAACATTAATGGAAATCAATGGTGAAGATTACCAGACTGCAGAAGAAAGAAAGTTTTCTGAAGGCATAAAAGCTGATCAACAGGAAAAAAATGAACAGCAAGAACTATTAGATAGTATTCAACTAGATATTTCTTTAGGTGAGGATAATCGTTTAAATGAAATTGTAGCAACCTTATCTGCAGAAATTAACCGTTCCTTTGATTATTTTAATATAAAAAATAGGGAAGAGGAAATATCTAAAGTTTTTCTTACTGGCGGTGGATCAAGACTTAAAGGACTAAAGCAAATATTGAAAGATGATTTAAATAGAGAAATATTCGAGATTGATCCTTTTAAAAATACTGATTATAGTTTAAACCATGAGCAGTATTGTGATGATTGTAAAAATGAGTTTGCAGTTGCAGTTGGCCTCGGTGTGAGTGAGGTGATGGCCGATGAGGATTAATCTGATTAAAGAAGAAAAGAAAAAAATATCGTTTGATTATTTCGGAGTAGCTTTACTCCTGGCTGTTTTAATTCCAGTAATGTTAATTGGAATTATTCATTTTTCTCTAATTTCAGAAAGAAATTATGTTCAGACTGAAATTTCTAATCTAGAAAGTCAATTAGAAGTTTATTTACCAAAAGAAAGAGAGTTTAAAGAATTTGAAGAAATTGTTAATAAGCTAAACAGAACTCCTACTGTACCAGGATATAACTGGGATGGACCTATTGAAGCCTTAGGATATATTACACCTTTAAGAGGTGTAATTGATAATTTTTCAGTCAGACAGAGGTCCCTTAATATTAGAGGTCGTACCAGGGTAGGAGAAGAACTGGCAGAATTTAGACAGTCTTTAATTGATTCTCCTTACTTTACAAATATAAAACTTGATACAATGGAAAAACAGAAAATTGTTACTTTTATTATAACTGCTGAGATAGTTGGAGAGGAGGCCGAATAAAATGTTTAAAAATTTGAGTAGAAGAGAAAAAATATTAATTGTTTTGGCCTTTGTTATTGCTCTCTCAGCTGTTTATTATTTTTATTTTTATCAGCCTTTAAAAGCCGAGATAGCTGTAATAAAAAATGAGAGAGAAAATAAGCAAAACAGGTTAGATATTGCAATGTCATTTGCCAGAAGATTACCTGAAATCAAAGAAGAGTATAAAAATATACTCACAGAAATAGAAAAAAGAGGCGATTATATTGATAAAGATGTTATTAATTTATTAATTGATTTTAGAGAAATCAGTAAAGCCAATAATTTAGATTTGACTTTATTTAGACCTACAGAAAACACCAATAATATTTCAATGACAGTTAATATTGAAGGTGGCTTTAGAGAAATCACTAATCTTTTAAGTGATTTTAAAGAATGGAATTATTGGTTTGAATTTAGAGATGTTAATATCAGTAGAAGTGAGAATGGAGTTCTTTTATCGATGACTGTTTTATACCATGACCGCCTTGTAGATTTAGAATTATTAAATAAAGGAGTTGAGACAGATGAATAAAAAAAATTTAATTTTTATTCTAATAATTATTTTAAGCTTCATAATTTCTACATCTGTCTTTGCTGAAAATATTAATGAAAAAATTTATAGTGGAAAAGAATTTAGAAATCCTTTTACTGATACTCTTGCTCCAAAACCTGAAACTGCAGCAGGTAGTAATGAAGCAACTAATGTGGATCAAGTAAATCAAAGACCTGTTCAACCACAATTAACATTTGCTGATATAAAAAATCAGATTCCATTTTCTTTAAATGGAATTATAAGCAGTAACAGAGAAAGAGTAGCTCTGCTAAACACCGGGGTTAATGTAGAATTAATTCGTGGAAACTATCAAAAAGATGGTTATAAAATCATAGCTATTAAAAAGGATAGTGTAATCGTTGAAAATCGCGGATTTAAACTTCGGTTAAAGATTGGAGGGGAAATAGATGAGATATAAAAAAGAAATTTTTATTATAACTTTAATTTTAGTTTTGGGTTTTTCCCTGGGGGCCGTGGCAGGACCACAGGACAAAATAGAAGATATGAATTTCAGAAATGCTGATATTGTTGATGTGTTGAGAGCTATTGCAGAAGTGGCAGATGTTAACTTAATAACTGACAGCCAGGTTGTTGGTAATATTA
>Ga0182234_10293_pt1 | contig 14489 bp, 11 predicted proteins | sample hydfratesGB_TM_A_FD_145595 | JGI IMG/M metagenome (GOLD analysis project Ga0182234, IMG submission 145595) | Subsurface microbial communities from deep shales in Ohio, USA - hydraulic fracturing test GB_TM_A | ecosystem: Environmental > Aquatic > Deep subsurface > Shale gas/oil reservoir >...
GAGCTTCTTTATTATCTAAAATAGATTTGACTTCTAACGTAGTATATGAATTTCCTGAAATGCAGGGAATCATGGGAAGAATATACTTAGAAAAAAAAGGCGAACCAGAAGAAATATACATGGCAGCCTCAGAACATTACAGGCCTTTTGACGAAACTGATGATGTGCCAAAAAGTATAGAATCAAGCATTGTATCTTTATCAGATAAAGTAGATGACATAGTGGGATATTTCGGTATAGGGAAAATACCTTCAGGATCAAAAGACCCATTTGCTTTGAGAAGAAAGGCTTTTGGGGTAATAAAAATATTAATAGAAAATGAATGGGATTTGGATCTAAAAGCAATAATCAATGAATCATCAAAAATATTGAAATTAGAATATGATGAAGAAAAGATGGAAGAGTTCATATCGAGCAGACTTCATACTATATTATCGAAATCGGATATTAATTCAGAGGTAATTAATGCAGTTTTAATCAACTGGAATAGACCTATTAGGGCTTTCTTATCTGGAAAAGCTTTAAATGAGTTTATAAACGATGAAAATTTTAAACAATTTATTACAGCCTTTCAAAGGGTTAACAACATTTCTAAAAATCATAACAGTACAGAATATTCAGGAAGAAATTTTAAGGAAGAAGCTGAAAAAGATCTTTTTGAAAAATACCTCGAGGTGAAACCAAAATTCGAAAAATCTATCAAAACTATGAATTATAAACAGGCAATTAATGATTTAATAGAATTAAAATCATCTATAGATAAATATTTTGATGATGTTTTTGTTATGGATAAACACGAAGATATCAGACTCAACAGGTTGGGTTTTTTGAAAGAATTAGCCAATCTATTCTATGAAATAGGAGATGTTGCACGTCTATATCAAGGTTAAGGGGGCTAAATATGAAACTTGAGAATATTATTAATGATTATGATAACTTGGATTCAGGGGTTTACGACTTTATTGTAGAAGAAGATTTGAAAGAAATAACTTTTCCTTCTATTATTCTTTTGAAGGGTGAATCAAAAGAATTTGGAAAAGGCGAAGTTGTTTTAGCAGATTATGATAGAGCTCTTGAAATATGGGCTTCTGAAGTAATGGAAAAAGATATAACTCTCGAATTTGAAGATAACAAATTGTCTTATAATATTGAAAAATTAGATCTTCCGACAAACTGGGAAGATTTTATGGATTATGCTCATTTTTTTATGGAAAGTGGAGAACTTGATATACTGTCTTACAACTTTGAGAATAGAAAAGAAGTCCACTCTATAAACATTCAAAAATATGAAGAAGCCATTAAAAATATGAGTTTAATAAAATCAGAAATACCAGACTTGTTGACCTCTAAAGAAAATATTTTTACAGTATCAGTTTTAAACTCAGGTAAAATGCTCATATTCGGTATAGACACGAATGAGTATGTAAAAATGGCTAACAAATTGAACAATTCATATGAAAAAAAGTATTTATGGTTGATTTTAAAAATCATTTTGAAAGAAAAACTTTTGAATCACTTTAAAACCTATAATCCTGCATTAGTTTCGCAAGGTTTAATGGGAGTGTTTATAGAGTCTCTTGGAGAATCAGATTTTAAAAGACTTTTAAAGACGATAAAATTGAAATTATATATAAAAGAAGAACAAGTTTGGGAATTATATGAGAAAAATCGATTTTTGATTAAATATATTACTGGTTTAAAAGAAACTGGTAAAAAAATAAATGCTGATGGAGAAGAAAAGAATCTCTGGAACGCTTTAGAAGATATTCTTTTAGATATCATCGTTAATGGTGATAACCAGATAGAAGAATTAAAAAAAGTAGCAAGAAATTTACATGTATTATAATTTATATGTTTAGAAAAGGTGTGTTGCATGGATATACTTTATTTGGAAAATTTGAAACAATGTCCTGATTTTGTGGAAACTTTTAAAAGACCTGGTAAATATTTTAAGGTAAATATAGAAGGGATGGAACTCGAAGCAAATTATGAAAGCTACAAAGATAACATCATCCACATTGTCAGAACGGGTAATAATTTGAGGTTTTACCACTGGATACACGCTTATTTAGCCTACAAATATTTTACCGATCAAGGAAAACAGGTTGAGGGATTCATCATAGAGCTTTTAGATGGGAAGAAAGAAAATATAAATTTAGATAGACTTGTCATAAGAGAACCGAATATATTAAAAGAATTGAGAAAACTGAAAAAAGGATATAGAAATCCTGGTTCTCATTGTAGGTTTTGTAAAATAAAAACCGAATGTCACAAAGTATTGCTAAGAAAAGGTGATTTAACGGTTATTCCATCGATTAGCGAAAAGGTTTTAAAGGATTTTGAAAAGATGAATGTAGATCCTCTTGAAGTTATTAACAATAGAGAGGAAATAGATGGTTTTAGATCATTTCAAAGAAAAGCTCTATTCAACATGAAATCTGTTTTTGAAGATAAAACTTTAAAATTAAATGAAATAAACCTACCTGATGATTACATAGTTTTTGATGTGGAAACCTATGATAATCATGATTTTCTTTTTGGATTTTTGGATAATGATGAATATATTCCGTTTTTCTTTGAAGATGAGAACAAGAATGATTTTGAAGAAATGATAGAATATTTGGACAACAGAAATAAGAAATTAGTTCATTACGACGTTCATGATACAAAAGCCTTGAGAAAAATATCTAAATTCAGACCAGAATTGAAATCAAAAATAGATAAAATCTTGGAAGATTCTCTTGACCTATTTGATGTAATCCTCAAAGATTTTTCATTTCCTGTTACTTCTTATTCTTTGAAAGATATAAGTAAGTATTTTGGGTTTGAATGGAGAACTGATTTAAATGGATTTGCAGTTTTAACAGTTTATCAGAGGTATTTGAAAGGCGATAAATCTGTTATGCAAAAGATATATGATTATAATGAAGATGATTGTAGAGCAACAAGGCATGTTCTTGAAGCGTTAAAAAAATTCTGAAAAATCAGATATTTTGGTTGGAAGAGTAGGAATCGCTTAGCGATTCCTGTTGTTAGATGCTGGTTGTTAGTTGTTTGTAAATAACATATTTTGGAAAATATTGCGTATGTCACCTTGAGCTTGTCGAAAGGTCTCTTCAGTAAATTTGCCAAGCAAATTGATAGAGTTTTATATTCTTCGACTCCAAAAAACCGTCGCTCAGAATGACAAATCGTAATGTCACCCTAAACTTGCCAAAGGGTCTAGTTTTTCCATCCTCCAACTAACAACAAGATAAATTGCAAAACAATTTATCTTATAAGAGCATGCAATTTTTTTAACGTATTTTCAGCGTTCTTTCAGATAAATTTTGTGCAATAATTTTCAATAGTTCATCGCTTCTATTTATTATTTTAACTGAATAAACATCTAAAATAGATAAAAAACAACAACCAACAACAAGAAACCAACAAATAAAATGCAGAGCATTTTATGTTAAAAAGGAGTCATTTAATGGAAAATAAGGAAAATTATAAGAGTGGTTTTATTTCTATGGCTGGGAAGCCAAACGTTGGGAAATCTACACTGATAAACTCTTTAGTTCATCAAAAAATAGTTATAACATCAGACAAACCACAAACCACAAGAAACAGCATAAATGTTATCTTGACTGAAGAAGATGCTCAAATGGTTTTTGTTGATACCCCGGGCATTCACAAACCTTTGCATAAATTGGGCAAATATATGGTTAATATAGCAATAGGAGCCTTACGTGGTGTAGATTTGATACTGTTTGTATTAGATCCTACTGATGGAATAAGAAACTCAGATAGAAGGGTTGCAAAAATTGTTGCAAAATCTAATATACCAACTCTTTTAATAATAAATAAAAGAGATAAGATCAAAAATATGCAAATTTATAACAGAGAAATAACTGAAATAAAAGAATCTTTGCCAAATTTGAAAGGCTATTTAGAAACATCTGCAGTTACCGGATATAACCTTGCAGAACTAAAAGCAATGGTGAAAGAACAACTTCCACAAGGCCCTCAATATTATCCTGAAGATGTTATTTCGGATAAGCCTTCAAGGTTTATAGTTTCTGAACTTATAAGGGAAAAGATATTCCAATTAACAAGGGAAGAAATCCCACATTCAACAGGGGTTGTCGTGGAAGATTTTAAAGTCAGGGACAACGGAATGCTTTATATAAGGGCGGATATTTATATAGAAAAAGATTCTCAAAAACCAATTATCATAGGTAAAAAAGGTATGATGATCAAAAAAATTGGTCAACTTGCCAGAAAAGATATAGAAGAACTTTTTGAGAAAAAGGCATATGTAGAACTTTTTGTAAAAGTAAGAAAAAATTGGAGAGAAAATGAAAATCTTATAAGAAATACAATGGATTTCAAACAAGAAGGACAATAATAAAATCCGGGCTTTTGAGCCCGGATTTTTTAATTAATCTAAATTTTTCGCAAGATATGTAGCAACGTGTAGACCTTTTGTTCCCCTTCCAAATCCGGCATCCATACCGTTTGCCTTTGCCATATCGTTGTTGATTTGCGTTCCACCGACAATTATCTTAACTTTGTCTCTTATTCCTTTTTCAATAGCCAATTCGTGTAATTTTTTCATACTTTCAATGTGTATATCGTTATGTGTAACTATCATAGAAGCCAATATAGCGTCTGCTCCGATTTCAATGGCTGCATCTATCATTTTTTCTGGTGGTACAGATGTTCCAAGATATGTGTATTTAACACCATATTTTTCAATTCCGCCGTGTTTTATATCCAATATTTCTCTTAAGCCAACGTTATGTTCGTCATTTCCAACTGTACCAGCTACCACTTTTACTTTTCTGTTTTTGAAGTATTCAAAAAGTTCTTCTGGTTCCATAACATCTGGTTTTTTTGGAAGTGTTAATTCATCTCTTTTTACAAAGAATGGAACTTTGGCTTTTATTTCAACATATGTTCCTTCGCTTGGGTGTAAAACTGTTTTAGATATAACTTGAGGATCTTCAAGGTTCATTTTTTTACATATTTCAAGGGCCGCAGCTTCTGCATATTCTGGTGTATCTGGTATAGTCATATCAATTTGAATAACACCATCGTGACTCCATTCTACTTCTGGTTTTATTAATCCTTTTTTCTTGTTTTCTCTGTAATTGGACATTCTTTGTTCAACATTATCTGTTTCATCAAGTTCGTCTATGTACTGAATCTTGTCTGGATTGTGTAGTGTACAACCACCGATTAAATCACAAACTTTGTCATATTCTTCATCTTTGGGAAGGTTGTTATAACCAAAATGATTGCAAACAGGGGCCATGTAGTCTTCATCCCTTGGAACAACAGATCCAGCTCCTATTCCGCCGTCTTTTGGCCTTGCAATACCGTCTCCCTGTCTTTCTGGATAATAGCCGTTGTCAACAAACATGCCTTCTTCAACAGCTTCAAAATATCCACCTTTTTCAATAATTTCTTCGAGCATTAAAATAGCTCTCATTTTTAAATCTCTTATTTGTGGTCTTACTTTTTCTTCATTTATTTGAACGTATTCTTTTATGTCATCAAGTGAAACCATTGTATGTTTTGCAGTTTCAACACCTCTGATTGAGTTTATATGCCAGGGGACGTTTCTTCCTTCATCGGGTGTTATTGTTGATTGTATATCAGCTGATGTTAGTTTGGATAATACTGTGTTTAAAACATGAACTCTTGTAGCATCAAACAAATCAGATTCTATGTATCTCGTGTTCATTTGAGCTCTGAATTTGTAATCTTTGAATACTTCTCTCAATGTCATTGCATATATCAAATTCATTCTGAATTCTGGAGAAGGAACAGTTGTAGGAGGAACGGTTGAAAGAGCTATATTTTCTTTCTTCATTCCTGCTTTTACAGAATATAATGAGTTAATGCCATGCTGAACTAAAAGCTCAGGCATAACGTTCCATGCTTTTTTTGCTGATGCATTTGCATTATGTGCACCATCAATTTGAAGCATTCCTTCTTCAGCCATTATGTGTTTTGCAACAGCTGCATCTACAAATGATCTTATAGGATTAATTCCTCTGTATAAAACGTTGTATTGGGGATCTTGGTGAGCCGCGTTTACTCCTTCTTCGGCGAATAAAACAGCGATTTCAGGCCCGGCAACTCCAGAAACGTATGAATGGAAATTTATTGGTCTTCCAACTTCGTCTTCTATGAGGTCACAAGCTTTTCTTGATGCTCTCAATTGTTTTCTGGTTATAGGTATTCCACCAATTCCTTCTGGAGTACCTTCAATTAAACTATCGATATGACTTTGACCAAGGGTTCTTATAACCATAATGTGGTCTGCGCCGTGCCAGGCTGCCATTCTCATTCTTCTGATGTCTTCTTCAAATCTTCCAGAAGCTATTTCAGAAGTTATTACAGCATCTGGTTGGGGGTCTATATTTCCAAAATAATGTGCAGTTGGAAGTGGTATAGAATTTTTCAAATCTTCTGATATATCATAAAATTCAAAATCACCTTTTTTTGTTCCAGGAGGTAGTTTTTTTCTCCAAGTCCAACCTTTTCTTCTTGGCCTGTATTTATCTAAGTCTTTCAATATGTTATCTATGTCTAAATTTTTATTAGGGTCTAATTTCATACGTTTTCACCACCTTTGAAAATTCTATCAACTTCATCCCAAAGTTGGCCATCAACCATTTTTTCTCCAGCTTCTTTTACTGATATATTGTTTTCTTTAGCAACTTTCCACACAATGTGTCCAGCACCTTTTGAAAGTAAGTTTTTTTCAAATATTTTATTTACCAATTCTTTAGCTTGCATAGAATTGAACCCCATTCTCAATAGAACAGATCTTTCAATTGATTGAGAAGTGTTTTTAGATGCCATGTCGATCATTGGGTCTACCACTTTTTCCACCAGTTCCCAAAAGTAATTGTCCAACTGTTCATCTGTCATTTTTTGAAGTTTTTTTGATCTTACTTCAAAATCATCTTTTCTGGGTTCCATATATTCCCTCCTCTTTATTTAAATTCATTTATTATATTTTTGATTTCTTTCACTGTACTTCTTGTGTCTTTGGCTATAAATTCCAGCTCTTTTTGAGTGAATTTTTCTTTTTTATCTCTTTTCAGTAATTGTTTTACATATGATTTTTTCATATCCTCTATTTCAAATTCCATATAACTTATTTGTGAAGGATGTTCGGGTATAACTATTTTTTTACCAGGTTCATTTTCTTTTGGGTCGCCTTTTTTAACTTCTACGCCATTTTCTTTTGCAAAGGTTAATTGTGCAGACGGTAGTTTACCCGCTCCGGTATACTCTGTTTCATTAACTACAATTACTTGGTCTTCGTCCATTTCTTGAGCCAAAGCAAAAGCAGCGGTTAAAGAGGTATTTCCTGCAGGTCCTCTTTGCATTCCTTCTAAATTAGCAAGCGCTTCTGTCATATAGAATACTTCCCCTTGAGTTACAAGCAAGTATCTATCCATGTATCTAAGTACTCTTGCGGCATTTCTTGGGACGTCTGATCTATCTGGATAAACTGCAAATGGAATACCAAAACCTGTGTGACCAGTTGTAAATGATTTTTTATTAAAATCTATATCTGATGCCATATGAAGTCCTCTTAAATCCACACTGGCACCAATTACCTTTGTGTTTTTTGCTCCAGCTTTTAAAAGCCCTCTTGCTGTTCCTGTTGTTATTCCTCCTCCTGCGTGGGTGCTGATTACAGCGTCTGGGAATTTACCTGTCATTTCTCTTGTTTGATGAGCTATTTCCCAGCCAAGAGTTTCAACTCCTGCAATAGCAAAAGGGGTGTATAAGGAAGCGTTAAAATAATCGGTCTCTTCTAAAAGCATTAGAAAATAATAAAATAGTTCTGGTCCAACTGTAATTTGAACAACTTCAGCTCCGTAAGCTTCACAAGCTCTTGCTTTTTCAAGTATTTCAGGCTGTCCAATTCCTCTTGAATCCTGACATTCTTGAACTATGATTGCTCTCAATCCTTTTTTTGCAGCTTGTGAAGCAACTGCTGCCCCATAGTTCCCGCTAGTTGCGGCCATTATACCTTTATACCCCATTTCTTTTGCTCTGTGAGCAGAAACAGAAGCTCTTCTATCTTTATATGAACCTGAAGGGTTTTTTTCTTCATCTTTTATAAAAATTCTTGCCCCTTTTCCCTTTGGGGATAGTTTTTTTATCAAAGCGTTTATGTTTTTAAGTTCTACCAAAGGGGTATTTCCAACGCCGGTTTCAAGTTGTAATTCTCTTACTTGCTCGAGATTGTATCCGGCATCTTCCATCATTTTTTCGTAATCAAAGGCCAGTCCTTCGACTTCATATTTTGAATAATCTACACCTACTGATTTTTTCATTATTTCGTTTTTTCTGTTCATTACTGAATTGTATGATTTATCCATTGTTTTCACCTTCTTCGAGAATTTCCCAAAGATTGTTACCAATTTGAAGTAATTCTGGAATAGGTTTTCCAAAATTATGTTCATAAATTGGATTGATTTCTTTTAGAGTTCCTTCGACAATTCTTCCAACATTTGTTTTTATTTTTACAGTATCTCCAATATTGGCTTTTTCATCTTCCAAAAATCCTTTGATTCTTATTTCAAGAGGCACTTTTTTTGTCTCTTCTGGTAAATGTTCAGCTCTTTCTCCAGGTTCAAGGGCGACAAAATGTATTTGAACCCAATCTCCTTTTTTAGCTGTCATTTTAACACCTCCAAAAAATAAAGTATTATTCTTATTCACAAAAAACCCACCCAGCGAAAATAGGGTGGGTAATTTATTAAATTTTTAGTATAATTCACCAATTAAAGCTCTTGGTACTGGTAAATCTGACATGGTCATTAAGCCTTCTGGCCCTTCTATAACAGCTGGAATCATATTTGTTGCAATTGCCATAGTACCTTTTCCTCCAGGTATTTCTGGTTTAATAGCTAATGAAAGATCTGGATTACCTTTAATCCAAATATAGTCTCCTGTATCTACCTCTTCCAATTCAGGTAAAACCTGTTGTGGATGTTCTAATTCAATCATGAGTTCGTCATTCATATATGCTTTTGCAATATGCCTACAACCTGCAACCATTCCAGGTTCCACTTTTACATATTTAGTTTTTCTTGATACGTTTGAAACTATAGGTTCTCTTGTTTGTTCAATTCTGTCTATATTCCAACCCATTGCTTCAGCAATCATATATATTGATTCTTCAAATCCAATATGACCAACTATTGTTCCATCTTCTATTCCTTTTTCGAATTCTTCTACAGTTGTTCCTACACCTTGTGTTTCCATAACTGTAGGGCCAAAAGGAGATAAATCATTTATTCTGGCAGCTTTGATACTTTTAACGTTTAACGCTGCACCAGTCAATGCAATAATCAAAGTATCTAAAACAAAGCCAGGATTAACACCAGTTCCCAAAACTGTTACACCGTGTCTTCTTGCTAAATTATCTATTTCTTCTGCTGCTTCTGGATGTGTGTGGAAAGGATGAGACATTTCTTCTGCTATGGTTAGAACGTTTACGTTTTTCTTTATCACTGATAAAATTTGATCTTTCACAACATCTACAAAAGAATGAGTTGCAATTACAACTAAGTCTGGATTTGTTTCATCTATCATTTCCATTGGATTATCATATACTTTAACGTCGACTTTTTCAAGACCTAACAATTCTCCGACATCTTTGCCTGTATATTCTCTTCTCATATCATGAACTCCAACCAGGTTAAGTTCATATTTACTTAAAATGCTTCTCGCAATACCGCTTCCCATTGCTCCAAAACCCCATAAGGCTACCCTGTACATTTTTCATTCCTCCTTTATTTTTTGAAAATTTTTTCATATAATACAATAATACAACTAAAAGTAAATTTTTCCCAATATAGAATCGAGTATTTTAAATAAGAATAAGCCATATAATCGCTTTATATAGCGGTTATATGGCTTTAATTTCAATTGGTTAATTATTAATAAATCCATTCTTTAATAAATAATATTTTGAGATTTCTTTAATTCTTTCATCTTCACTTAATGTTTTGATAATTTCTTCAAAACCATCATTGGATAAGTTTTGAAAGTTTATTAGATCAATAAACCCAGCTTTTTCGGGCCCTATATTTACGTAAATTCTCGCGTAACCAAATTTTTCCCATAGATTTAAGTTTATCAAAAAATCATCAGCCACTTCTTTTATGAGGTTGTCTATTTTAATAGTTCTTTTTTCTATGATATCTTTTGAAGTCAATATCATTTTTAGAATTTCTATTAAAAAATCTTCTCCATGCTCTTTAGTTATAAGATCGTTTCTGAAATAAGTGTTGTCTTCATCAAAATCTAAAAACGTTCCTTCATCGTCCAAAACGGCATATGACGGAACTATGGTGAAATTAGTTGTTATATTCAGAATTTCTTTCAAATCATCTATACTTTTAAATTCTTTTCTGAATTTGTTTACACCTTCATTCTCGTAGAATTCAAAACCTTGTTGCCCTAAAAATTCAACCTGGTTATCTGATAAATCATCTAAATAATAAGCTATATAAATTTTGATTATAAAACCCCCTTAGTAAAATCACAAAGTGATTTTGGTTGTTAGTTGATAGTTGGATGTTGGAAGATAGTGAGAATTTGTAAAACAAATTCTCGGTTGTTAGTTTTTGGTTGTTAGTTGTTAGAAAAATATAAAATCAAGATTAATATAAAAAAGACTTTAACCAAAATTCTACTATGTGTCAGAATCTAATCAATCAATTTTCAAAGAAAATTTATTAGTAAAACCAATTACGAAATATAAAAATTCAAAGTAGGTCGTTTTTTAACCCTCGTTCAACAATAAAATTGATGTACAGCTCATATTATCCATCCGTGGATAAATTCGCATGAAAAACATCCGTGTTTTTCAACATCAATTTTTATATTGTTTCACTCAGTAAAACTCCAATACTTTTCTTTTTTATATTTCTTCATTATTAATAAAATGTTGAAAATATTTACGTATGTCATGCTGAGCGAGCTTAGCGAGTCGAAACATCTACTCAAATTATAACATCTTAGGATAAAAAGTGTTTTAAAAACAAGTCATACCAAAAGAAAGATGTATTGGCAAAAAAAATGAGCAGATTTCTGCTCATTTTATAATTCTTCTTTTTGAAACAAACTTTTTAAAGATTTATTCTCTTTAATAAATTCATGGTTTATAATTATAGACCCTAAAAAAGCGGTTAAAGGAGCAGTTAATACTAGGCCAAAACTCCCAACAATTATATTTAATATTTCTGATGAAATATAATTTATATTTAAAAGAGCCATTTCATTAACACCCTGAGCCATAAAAGCCATTAAAAGAGTAGCAAAACCACCAGAATAAGCTAAAAGTAAAGTAGTAGTCATAGTCCCTATAACAGCCCTGCCTACATTCAATCCAGATTTCATCAAATCAAAAGTTGATATATCATCTTTTTTCATTTTAACCTCATACATTGATGCAGATATGTCCATAGCTATGTCCATTACAGCCCCAGAAGAAGCAAGAAAGATTCCGCTAATGAATAAAAGGTTTAAATCTAAATTTGCATAACCTGAATATAACAAAGTTTCTGAAAAGGGCTTTACTGCACCATTTATATAGAACGGTTTTGCAAAGGATAAAGATAAGACAACAGTTATCAAAACACCTGAAATAGCTCCAATAAATGCAACAAAACCTTTTTTGTTAAACCCGGCGACTAAGAAAATAATAATAAATGTTAAAAGTGAAACGATGAAAAAAGCTATTATAACAGGATTTCCTCCGTTTAAAAACATTGGGATCATGATTTTCCAAATTACAAGTATAGTACTCATAAATGACAGCAATGATTTTAAACCAGTCCATCCAGAAATTAAAATTAAAATAATTGCGAAAATTGAAAATAATAATATTTCAGAATTAAATCTATAAAAATCCACTATTCTAAAATTATCATTAAATTGATTTTTAAATCTTTCAACAAGTACTTTATCTCCCGGTTGAACAAATTTATCAAGTTCCATCTTTCCTATTAAATCATTATATACAGAAAATTCTTCACCTTTTAAATCTTTGTTCAAAATTCTAAAAGATACATTTTGACTTCCTTGCTTAACTAAACCGTATTGAAAAACTTCATCATTAATTGTTTCAACAACTTCAGCTTTATAATAAATATAATCTTTTTTTTGATTCATTCCTGGCAATATAATAAGAGTTATTATAAAAATAGACAATATTAGAACAAATATTATATCACTATTTATTTTAAATTTCATTGTAATCCTCCTAAAGAGTAAAAAGCAGAGGGACTCTTATCCCCCCGCCAATAAATATGTAATCAGTTCTTTAATTAACCTATAATTTCAAAAAGTTTTTTTGCTATATCGGTGTTGTCATAAAATCCGTTGAATAAATCTGAATGAACTCCTTGTGCAAATGTTGCAACTGGAACACCTGTATGAGAATAAGAAGTCCAAGATATACCTGCTTTTTGGTTAAGAATATGGGTAATAGTAACAGTTAATGGTTCATATCCACCGTACAATAAATAAGAATATTCTGTGTTTGGAACTTTTTCTTGCCAAGACATGTTATATGCTTGTTCTAATTTTTTATATTCAAGATCATTAACAGACATTGCAAGTTTATCATAAGCATCTTTACTGCCATTATCAGCAAGCGCTTTTAAAGAAGCTTTTTCATCTGAACTTAAGAAAGTGATACCAAAATTTTCTGTTATTATTTTTTGAACTTCTTCAAATGAAGCATTTCTTGCTTTGTAATCAGATAATATTGAATCAAAAGATTCAAATGACATTTTTTGATTTGCTATTCTTCCTAAATATGTTGAATAACCAGTTCCTGCAAAACCAACAGTCATACCACCAGTTTCGTGATCACCTGTAATGATTATTAAAGTTTCATCTGGGTGTGATAAATAGAAGTTATATGCTTGTTTTATTGCGTTATCAAAAGCAATTGTATCTTTTATATTAGCAGCAGCATCATTAGCATGTCCAGCCCAGTCAATTTTTCCACCTTCAACCATCATAAAAAAGCCATTTTCGTTATCTAAAGCTTCAATTCCTTTTTTTGTTATGTCAGCTAATGAGAAAGTATTTTTTCTATCCATTTCATAAGCCATAGCTTTTGCACCTGTTAGTTCTTCATTGAAAATAATAACCTTTTCACCATTTGGATCGTAATTTTCAAATTCATCTTGTGTCAATATAACTTTGTATCCATTTTCTTTTGCATAATCATAGAAGTTCCCTTTTTCACCGTCAGGACTTTTTACTGCTCCACCACCAAAAAAATCAAAATTACTTTCTACAAGCTCTCTTCCAATTTCATAGTAATTATTTCTTGAAGGTTGATGAGCATAATAAGAAGCTGGTGTTGCATGATCGATTGAAACAGAAGAAATAATTCCAACTTTCATACCATTTTCTTTTGCAACTTCCGCAACTGTTTTATATTTTTTAGTTTTAGTTTCATCCATATTTATAACACCAGACAAAGTTTTGTTTCCAGTAGCTAAAGCAGTACCTGCAGCAGCTGAATCTGTAATAGCTGAGTCAGATGAATGAGTTGTTGTCATTCCATTTCCTTCAAATTGGGTCATTAACAAATTAACATCTCTGTTGTTAACTTCACTCAAATATAATTCTGCTGATTTTATTTGAGTTAAAGACATACCATCCCCTATAAACATGAAAACGTATTTTGCTTGAGACAAACCAACTAACCCTACCAACAATACCAATAAAGCAACAAAAGCTTTTTTCATTGTTCCACCTCCTAATTTTTGAATTACAATCAAGATGATTATAAAGTACTTTTTTTAGATAAATAAAAAATAGTGTTAAGAATTGTTTTTAAAAAGACTGATATGGTAAGAATTAAAAAAAATATAATATAAAAATAGACGGTATCTTTCTCAGATACCGTCTATTTTTAGTCTGCATTCTCATAAGGGAGCACCATGACAAAAACTATTAGGCTATATAAGTATAAAAATTGTGAAACAATTTTTGTTGTTGGTTGATAGTTGTTAAGATTTTTCTTTCAGAAAAATCGTTTTTAGTAAAAAATAAAAGTTCTTATATTTCAAAATTGTTTTAAATTTAAGAGCCTAAACTCCCCTGTGATAGAAATCATAATGATTTCTGTTGGAGGATGAGTAGAAATTGTGAAACAATTTTTGTTGTTGGTTGATAGTTGTTTGTTAAAACTCTAAAACACCCCGTCAGTTTCACTGACACCCCTCTAAACTTTCATTTTAAAGGGGACTTTTTTTCTTCCAACATTCATCGCTACAAAATTTATATTTTTTCCACGCTTCTGGTTGCAATAATATCAGCTCCAAGATCAAGGGGATTTTTAATAATAACATCACCTTTTTTAACAGGAGCGTCTACTTTTGTATTTTTTATAATATTCATCAAATCATTTATTTTGTTTAGAGGGACTTCTTTAGAAC
>Ga0182234_10316_pt1 | contig 13418 bp, 10 predicted proteins | sample hydfratesGB_TM_A_FD_145595 | JGI IMG/M metagenome (GOLD analysis project Ga0182234, IMG submission 145595) | Subsurface microbial communities from deep shales in Ohio, USA - hydraulic fracturing test GB_TM_A | ecosystem: Environmental > Aquatic > Deep subsurface > Shale gas/oil reservoir >...
ATATTCTAATCAATTTGCAAGCCAGAGCTATCATTGACTGCTTTGGTTTTAAAGGGTTTTTTCTTCGAGTAGTATAGTATTCATGCAGCTGTTTAAACTCCTCATTTTTAGCCAGTATCGGCAGCATTACTCTGTACAGTAATGCTCGTAATTTGGGTCTTCCTCTTTTAGTTATCCTGGTTTGACCAAGATGTTTACCTGAACTGTGTTCTTTTAAGTTTAAACCTGCAAGTTTCTGTATCTGTTTGGGATGATCATAATCATTTATATCCCCAACTTCTGCAATAAAACCAGCCACTGTAATTATCCCTACACCCTTTACTGACTCCATATATTTAGCTTCTTCCATACTGTTAAATAACTTTTCAACTTTTTCTTCAAGCAGTTCTTTTTGGTTATTTAAAAGCTCATACTGCTCGAGTAAATTCCTTAATTCATACCGGGTGAATTCTCCACCTTCTTTAATACCAATTGAGTTTAAAGCTGCTTTTTTGAGCTTTCTGGCTCTTTTAATACCAACAGATCTATTAGCACCCTTTTTGAAAATCTCAACTATTTCTTCATCAGTTTTTTTAAGTATCAATTCGGGTAAAAACAGTTCTTTTAAAACTGCAATTGATGCTTTTCCACTCCATTTTTTAAAAACAGTTTGATATTCAGGAAAATATTTATCTATCAGCTGCTGAATTTTATTTGAAAGATTCACTATATCCTTAACTAATTTTTCTCTGTGAGTCATTGCTACTCTTAGATCTGCATATTCTTTTTCCGGCATATGTGGTATTGAATATCTTCCATCTATTACTAGTTTAGCTATGACTTTAGCATCTTTTCTGTCTGTTTTAGTTGGTGAATTATCATCAAGAGACTTACTCTTTTTAACATGAGCTGGATTTACCACTACCCTCAAAAAATCTGTTTTTCTTCTTAGATATTCCTCTAAAGGTAACCAATAATGACCTGTCGGTTCCATACCAACTATTACATTAGTTTTATTTTCCTCCTCGCTTACTCTTGAAATCCAGTGTAGAAGTTTTTTAAAACCTGCTTCATTGTTTTCAAAAAAGATTGCCTTATCATATTCTATCCCTCTAAAATTGAAGGCTCTTGCTGCATGTCTGTTCTTTGCGATATCCACTCCAACTACCAGCGTTGAAACTTTTACTTGCATAATCTTTTCATTTTGAGTATAATTCATATTAGATACCTCCTTGGTTTTTTAGAGATCAGAATGACCTCTGATACTCCGTATTATACCAAGGGGGTATCTTTTTGTCGATATTGATTTTTATTCATTACAGGAATGCTCCTATATATTTTCAGTTCTACATATTATTATAATATATTTAGCTTAAAATGACAAAAAAATGCACTACAAACACGAAAAACCACCCCGGGGAAGGGTGGCTTTAATTATCATTATATATTTAAGGGTTATATAATTATTTGCTTATTAGTTTTAGTTTTAGTTATTGTTATTACTTTAGTTATATTTTAGCCTGATCGGCTCTTATAATTTGCTTAGTAGTTACCTAAGTTTTTAAAAGCATTAAGCTTTGCTTGATTCTCATTAGATTCAAGTTTAGCCTCTTTCATGAATTTGAACATGCTATTAAACATATGCAATCATCCTTTCTTATAAAGTTATATTAGTTATAATCTGATTGTCTTATATTTTTAAAAGTTATTTGCTTTTAATGAAACAGTCTTTAGTACTGATTTAAGTGAGCACAAGAATCATGTTTGAGCTGCTTTTCTTTAACTGAGCGAATATTGCTCTCGATTCTTCTACCCTCACTATTACTTGCTTTAATGAATGTGAATAAAGAATTCAACATTATCAAATCACCCTTTCTTATAGTCTTATTGTTGTTAATCAATTATAAGTGATTTACTTATATTTTTCTTATCTTAATTACATTATACAGCTTTTAAATCTCCTGTCAAGGGTTTTATTAAAGTCTAAATTTACAGACTTTTATTGAAATTATTGTTCGATTCCAATAAATATACCTCCGGGCTCTTCTCCCCCAAAAACATTTGAATCTTGTGTTCCTAAAACTAATATCTTTTTATCATTATCTGGCACTAACATCATATACCATTTGTTAGCAACTGTACTTATGTCAGATTTAAATAAAATTAATCCTTCTTCATTTTTAAAAGTATTAACATCAATAGTATCATCAACAAAAGAATCATTTTCTCCTGTTACATTTATTATAAATTCCATTCCCTCTTTTCCAGTATTTGATAAACTAATAGTTCCTATATCACTATCAACATCAATAAAATTATAAACACCATCAAAATCCGAATAATTAATTTCGCTACTCTGTTCAACTAAGATTGACATGCCATCTCCAGTCCAACTACCAGCTTCATACATATAAGAATCAAAAACTCCAATTTCCCCATCTAAAAATACACCATAATGTTGAAATGTATCACTTTCAATTATTTTAACTGCTTTATATAAATCATCATACTCAAATGTACTAGTGAATTCCTCCATTTCATCATTATTATTAGCTATTGTACCATCCCCGTCTAAATCTATCCATATAACAGCATCTTTATCTTGTTTTAACTCAACTGTACCTCTGGCCCCTTCTAAAGAAGTTATAATATTATATTTTTTTTTCTATTTCTTGACCAAAAGATGAAGCAGGTTCAGAAAAAGCTGTAATAATTTGTTCCCCTTCATTACCTTTACTATCTGTAGCAATTAACACTTCATTATTTAACATTAAAAAATAATCTTGATCATTATTTGTTATATAAAAGTCTTTAACATCATCGCTAAAAATATATGATTCTTTTTGAGTAATAGCTTCTGGATTTGAAAGGTCTTCGATTTCATAATCTATTAGTTTATCAGCCATATTCACTTCCACATTAATAAAATCTCCCTTACCTACACTACCGGCAAAATTATAAACAACATCTGCACTGTCTCCACTACTTCCACTTTCACAGCCGCTTAAAATAACCATCAAAGCCAGCACAACAAAGACAAAGCCCCAAATTTTTCTTTTGATCATCATATGTATTCCCCCTGTTATAAAATATTTAAAATAAAAAATTATAATTTATTATACCACTACTCGTATAAAATTTCACTAAAATTGTCAAAAAATATATAAAAATGTCGTATTTTAATTTTAAATAAACAAAAAAAGAGCCTCAACAGCACTGAAATCTATCAGCTGCTATTGAGACTCTATTAATTACTCTTTATTTATTTTATCAATTTTTACCAGAGGTGGTGAACACTATCTCTGATATACTCGTCATAAATTTCATCTACTCTTTCCATTACTTCATCGGAAAGGTCGTCAGCTTCAGAAGCTGCTGCATTATCTTTTACCTGCCATGGCTTTTTACCACCAGGAATTACACAGCTAACTGCATCATGCATTAAAATCCACTTGAGAGCAAACTGGGCCATAGTTAAACCTTCTGGTTTAATTTTTTCCAGTTCATCAACAGCCTTTAAACCGAGCTCAAAATCTACCCCGGAGAATGTTTCTCCCTTGTCAAAGGCCTCTCCATCACGGTTAAAGTTGCGGTGATCATTTTCAGCAAAGGTTGAATCCTTAGAGAATTTACCGGTTAAAAGTCCACTTGCCAGCGGTACTCTACAGATAATTCCTACCCCTTTTTCCTTAGCCTTAGCGAAAAATTCATCCGCAGGCTTGTGTCTGAACATATTGAAGATAATCTGTACTGTGGCAACGTTTTCGTATTCTAAAGCTTTCATCGCTTCTTCTACCTTTTCTACGCTGACACCATAATTTTTAATTTTACCGGCCTCAACCATCTCTTCTAAAGCCTCAAATACCTCTTCCTGATGATAAACTTCAGTTGGTGGACAGTGAAGCTGTAGCAGATCTATAGTCTCTACATCCAGATTTTTAAGACTGCGGTCCACAAATTTATTTAAGTTTTCTTTATTATAGCCTTCAGCGGTGTGCGGATCTAATCTTCTACCTGCCTTGGTAGCTATATGTATCTCCTCATCAGTTTCTTCTCTTAATTTAGCCATTAGACGCTCACTGCGGCCATCTCCGTAAACATCTGCTGTGTCAAAAAAGTTTATCCCCTGATCGACTGCTTCTCTTAAAGCGGCCAGTGACTGCTCATCTTCTACATCTCCCCAGGTACCACCGATTGCCCAGCCTCCAAAAGAAACTTCTGAGACTTCATAACCTGTTTTTCCTAATTTTCTATACTTCATTAATACTACCTCCTTGAAATTTAATCTAATTGAAAAAAGTTATTTTAACTTCTAAATTATCTGAATTTATTATACCATTTATTCCCCTATATTTAAAGAATTAAATGTACTGAAAAACAAAAAAAGAACACCCCTTTATCTAAAAGGAAGTGTTCCTTAAGTCTGATTAAAATTATTATATTTAACTGCTGTATTCATTATAAGCTTATTTCCTAAAACTGCATATAACTGCTTGTGTTTTCGTTGCGGTATTGTTCTTTGACCTCTCTGAGGTTATTTTCTATTCTCTGCCCCTCAGAACTTACCTCGTCAAAAAATCTGATTACTCTTTTAAACATTATCAATCACCCTTTCTTATTAGCTTGTTATTAATTATTAGTGATTTTCTTATAATTCTTATAATGTTATTATACAGATATATTTCTGACTGTCAAGAATAATTACTGATTTCCTTTAAATTGTATTTTGTTTTACAGGAATAATTAAATTACCCGGTTATATTGAGCCATGTAGAGATCATGGTAGTGTCCTTTTCGGGCCATTAATTCTTCGTGACTGCCTGTCTCAATAATTTCTCCATCCTCAAGGACCATTATTCGATCAGCATTGCGGATGGTTGAAAGGCGGTGAGCAATTACAAAGGAAGTTCTTCCTTTTAATACTGCCTGAGTTGCCTTTTGAATTAAGATTTCCGTCTGAGTATCGATACTTGAAGTAGCCTCATCCAGAATCAGAATCTTTGGATCTGAGAGAATTGTTCTGGCAAATGAGATCAGCTGCCGCTGACCAACAGAAAGTCGGGATCCGCGCTCATTAACTTCAGTATCATAGCCATTTTCCATTTCTCTAATAAAACCATCAGCATATACCATCCTGGCTGCTTCTTCTATATCTTCTCGGGTTGCTTCAAGATTTCCATAACGAATATTATCCGCAATTGAGCCGGAGAAAATAAAGGTGTCCTGCATCATGACTCCAATCTGTTTTCTTAAAGAAGCTACTTTTACTCCCTGAATATCAATATCATCTATTAAAATACTTCCCTGATCAATATCATAAAAGCGGGTCATTAAATTAATGATTGTACTTTTACCGGCTCCAGTTGCTCCCACAAAGGCGATGGTTTCTCCAGGCTGAACCTCAAAGTTCATATCTTTTAAAACAGTTTCTCCATCTTCTTCATAACTAAAGCTGACATCTTTAAACTCAACCTTACCTTCAATTTCCGGCATTTCTTCTGCTCCCGGTAGATCGACTATCTCCGGCTCAGTGTCCAGCACATCAAAAATTCTTTCAGCTGCTGAGTTAGCAACTAAAACCTGATTGTAAAAGTTGCTGATATTAATAATCGGCTGCCATAAACGCCAGATATACTGGAGCAGCGCTATCAGAGTACCAATGGTAACCAGACCGGCATTTAAATCTCTAATACCAACTAAATACATGATAATAACACTGGTGGTATTAATTAAAAGTACGACCGGGAAAATTCCGTGAGACATCATAACTGTCTTCATCCAGTTGCTTACATAATCATCCTGAAGGTCTTTAAAAATATTACTGTTCTTTTCTTCTCTAACAAAGGCCTGGGTAATCTGCATTCCAGTCAGGCTCTCATGGATATAAGCATTCATGTTGGAGCGTTTTTTCTGTACCCTGCGCCAGCCAACTCTAATCTTCTTTTTCAGTAAAAAGATTATAAAAATCAAGAGTGGCATTACAGTAATTGAAATCAGAGTTAAACGCAGATCCAGATTAAGCATGATAACTAAAATTGCCAGAAAGCGAAATGTATCAGTAATGATATTAATTAAACCGTTTTCCAGTAGATTCTGCAGTGAATTGACATTATTCATCACCCGCACAATAATTTTACCGGCAGGAATAGAATCAAAATAACTAAAAGACAGTTTTTGAATATGCTGGAAAAGATCCTGCCTGATATTGCGCACAACCTTATGTCCAACCTTACTCATAATTAAAACCCGGAACCTAACAGCAAAGCCATTTACTGCCAGCAGCCCCATAAAAAGCAGACTAATCATTGTCAACCCCCGGAAATCACCGGCAGTAATGTAATTATCAATTGCAACTTTAGTTAAATAAGGCCCTAAAAGATCTGCAAAGGCGGCCATGGCCATTAAAAATAGTGAAAATGCAACCTTAAATTTATATGGTTTTAAATAAGCAAGAACCCTTTTTATATTATTGGGATCAAGATTTTCCATTTCCTCATCTTCGAAATAACGATTGTAGGCCATTTAATTCACCCACCTTTCCTCGATTTCTTCTTCGTCAATTACTTCTTTGTACTGCTCCTTAAACATCGTATAATAGTGACCCTTATTATTAATTAATTCTTCGTGAGTTCCTTGTTCAATAATTTCTCCATGATCTAAGATTAATATCTGATCCGCATTTCTAACTGAAGAGATTCGGTGAGCAATTAAAAATAAGGTGCTCCGCTGCTCCATCCCCTCCAGCGCCTGCTGAATCTGATGTTCAGTCTCCATGTCGACTGCGGAAGTAGCATCATCTAAAATCAGAATCGGGCTTTCTTCCACAATTGCTCTGGCCAGTGAAACTCTCTGTTTCTGACCACCTGAAAGACCCATTCCTCTTTCTCCGATGACTTCTTCAAATCCGCCTTCCATCTCTTCAATAAATTCTCTGGCACTGCTGATTGAGGCAGCCCTTTTAATTTTTTCCAGGTCAAGCCCTGGCTGTCCATAGGAGATGTTATTGGCAATCGACTCTGAAAATAAAAATACATCCTGCATTACAATAGAAACCTGTGATCTCAAATTCTGCAGATCATAATCCCTGTTATCAACTCCATCAATTAAAACTTCTCCCTCTGTTGCTTCATAATAGCGGGGAATTAAGTTAATCAGAGATGATTTTCCACTTCCGGTTGCTCCCATAATTGCAACAGTTTCGCCAGGGGAAGCGTGAAAAGAAATATTTTTTAAGATATCTTCTTCATCATAGCTTAAGGATACATTCTTAAATTCAACCTCTCCCTGCAGTCGGTCAACAGTAATTGCATTCTCTTTATTCTTGATTTCCGGCTCAGTTTCTAAAACATTAAAAATTCTCTCAGCAGATGCACTGGTCCGGGAAAACATATTAACAATATGTCCGATCATCCGCATCGGCATAATTAACATCCAGAGGTAGGAGTTAAACTGCATCCAGACCCCGAGAGTGATTTCTCCCTGAATTACCAGCCGTCCACCATAAAATAAAAGCAGAACTGTACTCATTCCGCCCAAAAATTCCATTATCGGAAAATATTTTGACCAGATTTTGGCGGCATTATAATTTTTAGTAAAATAATCATTATTTTCTTCATCAAATTTTTCCATCTCATAACACTGCTGATGAAAGGCTTTAACAATTCTAATCCCCGATATATTTTCCTGTACAGTTGAGTTCAGATCAGAGTACTGGCGCCTAACCTGTCTGAAAACCGGCTTGATCCTTACTCCCAGACGGTAAGCAAAAAATCCAATCAAAGGACTTAAAGCCAGTGAAACAAGAGATAGTTTTAGACTTTCGGGAATCAAAACAGCCATTACAAAAACTATATAAAAAATAGATCTGACAAAATGAAACATTCCCTCTGCAAATAGCATTCTAACTGCTTCCATATCACCGGTCATCCGGGACATTAATTCTCCAGTTCGATTATGATTGAAAAAATTAAATGAAAGTTTCTGCAGGTGATCATAAAGATCCTGTTTTAAATCTCTCAGTATATTTTGAGAAAGACTTTCCGTGTAATAGCGGTGGACCATAATCACTGTCGCTCTCAGTAAATTGGCGATGATATAAGCAACTAAAAAGCCAAAAAGAAGTTCCATTTTTCCAGCGGTAATTACATCATCGATTATTCTTCTGTTTAGATAACCTGGAATCATTGAAAGCAGCACATTAAAAATTATAAATATTAAACCGACAATAAGGTACAATTTATAATTGCGCACATAATTCCAGAGTTTTTTTAATTCAGCCATTCTTTATCTCTCCTAACAGATTAAAGCTTGTTTTTATTTATAAGTCATTAAAAAATCTGTAGTGTCTGTCTCTTAAGCCCGGCAGATCTTCATGTCCATAATCAGGATAAATTAACATCTCTTTTTTTGATGTTATTTTATTATAAACAGCAAATTGAGTTGAAGGTGGACAAACCGGATCTGCAACTGCAGTAGTCATTAAAACTTCAGCTTTTATCCTAGCAGCCAGATTTTGGATGTCTATATAAGATAGTTTTCTGTAAATTTCTTTTTCTTTATTGTGTAAGGGATCATATTTTCTAAAGAAATCTTTGATTTCAGCATAGGCACTGGCATCAATATCAAGCTGACTTACCCGCCTGTAATCACTTAAAAATGGATAAACTGGAGCTGCCTTTTTGATTCGTGGTTCCAATGCCGCACAGGCAACTGTTAGAGCACCTCCCTGAGAATAACCAAAGACTCCAACTCGATCTTCAGCAATATTATCCATTTCCATCACAATTCCAGCCAGCTGAGCAGTATCTAAAAAGACATTACGATAATAAAGTTTTTCAGCATCATCTGCCAGCCCTCTAATAATATGACCATTACGGGTATTTCCTTTAACTCCCCCACGGTCTTCAGAATAACCTGCATTCTGACCTCGGCAGTCCATCCCAAAGTAAGAATAACCGCGAGCAGCAAACTGCAGCTTATCTGACCAGTCTTCAATTTTACAGCCATAACCGTGAAATTCGATTACTGCTGGCTGTTTTGTTTTAATATTTTTTGGTTTTATGTATTTAACATGGATCCGGGCATCATCAACCCCGGTAAAGTATAGATCATAACACTCAGCAAATTCAGTCTGAAAAGCTGAAGCATTAATTTCAATTTCTGGATCAACTGACTTCATTTCCGCCAGAGCCCTGTCCCAGTACTGATCAAAATCATCAGCTTTTGGACTGGAACCTTTATATTCCTTCATTTCTTTTAATGACATTTCGAAAAGCATCTGCATCTCTCCTTTTTAACAATTGTTAAAATGATTTAATAACTACTAAATATTTCTTCAAAATTTTTATTTACTTTATTTAATTATTAAATTAATTCTTATCTCTTAAGTTATCACTTTAAAATTAAAGTTGCAAGTCTATTTTAAAATTAATTTAATTTTTTTAAAAACAATAAATAACAGGTCCAAGATTGACCTGTTATTTACTAGAATTTATCTATTATGATATCGATTAAATATATCTTTTAAAAGAAAGTTAATCCAAAACACATAAATTCCCATTATAAAAAACAAGAAAATTGGCTTCCAGTATATTAAATAATATAAAGCCGGTAAAACACCAAGACATAAAATTGTTGTAACTAAATGCCTATTTGCAATAAAAAAAGCCATTTTAAAGCTTCTTAGAATACTTAGATGATATCTCGCTAAAAGCGGGTAAATAATAATACTTCCAGCCATAAGTTCAAATAAAATAAAATATTGCACTGGAAGTAAAAATCTATTTAATGAAAGCATATTTACACTTCTAATATTTACTAAAATCAAATAAAAAGCTAACGCAAATACAGAGAAAATAATAATTCCCTGCTTAAAATTCATTTTAAAACTTTTCCAAAAATCACTGACTAATTTATAGCTCTCTCCCCTTATTATTTTTCCGCTTACAAAAAACAAGGCTATAGTTGCAGGCCCTATTGTTATTATTGCAATTGAAAAAACAAACCAAAAAATATTTAAAACTAATAAATTATAGATAATTTTTGATATTTTATAAATTGGACCATTAATATTAAATATGCCCATTTTCTCTCACCTCTATAAATTCATTTTATCTCTTTAATGCTTTTTTTAGATCTTTATTTCTCTACAGGAATAATAATTTCTACTTCTGTTCCTTGATCAATTTTACTATCTAATTTTAAACCATATTCTTCTCCATAATTAAGTTTTATTCTTTTATTAATATTTAAAATTCCAATCCCATGTTTTTTAAAGTCTTCAATTTCAATTTTTAAAACTCTATTTAAACTATCATTTAATAAATTTAATTTTTCTTCCTTAATACCTTTACCATTGTCTGAAATTAAGAATATAATATTTTTATCTTTAATTTCTGCTTTAATCACAATTTTACCACCATCAGTTTTAGATTCAAGCCCGTGATAAAAAGCATTTTCGACAATTGGTTGTAATAACATTTTTATTATTTTCTTATTTTTTATCTGTTTTTTGATATCTATTTCGTAGTCAATTCTTTCAGGAAATCTGAGCTTCATTATTCTTAAATAACTTTCTATAATTTCAATTTCTTCTTTTACTTTGACAAATCTATTTGATTTAATACTGTATCTAAAAATATCAGCCATAGCAGTTGAAATATTCATTATTTCTTGACTTTCATAAACCGCACCTATACTACGCATGCATTCTAAAGTGTTATATAAAAAATGGGGGTTAATCTGACTTTGCAGAGCAGATAATTCAGCTTTATGCCTAGAAATTTTTGTTTCATAAATTTGTGTTTGCATTTCAATTTCATGTTTTTTTAAGTTTTCAATTTTTTTTAGCATATTATTAGCATCTTCTACAATAATTCCTAATTCTCCATTGATATCTAAATTTATTCTTTGATTAGCTTTATTTTCTCCAATTAGATCCATACTTTTAGCAATTTTAATAACGGGTTTAGTTATATTTTGGTTAAGGATAAAACCAATCCCTAGAAGTAAAATAACAAAGGTTAGACTACTAAAAATAATCATCAATGGAAATTGCTTTAAATCTTCCGCAACTTTATTACGAGAAGTAAAGCCATAGATTCTCCAGTTAGCAAATTTTATTCTTTCATTTTGAACAATATATTCTGAATTCCGATTATAGTTTTCAAAAGCTTTACTATTATCAATTAAATTACTTTTTAAACTGGAAGTAATAAATCTATCATTTTCATCTGCAATAAAAAAAGTCGTATATTGATTAGCAGAAATATCTCTAATGCTTTTATTAATATTATTAGAGTCAATTCTAATAACAGCAGTTCCCAGTTTATTATTTTCATTTGAACTGCTATGTAAATCAAAAATTGGGTATAAATAAAAATGAATAATTTCCCCTTTATGTTCTATAATCTCAAACTGGCCTCTTGTCAAATTATTAAATTTCTCCCCTAAATCATTGACAACTTTTTGGTAAATAAAATAATCTAAATCTCCATAAAAATTTCTCCAGTTATTTTCTTTTACTAAAGCAGCAGCTCTAAATTCGGTATTGTTTTCCAAAAGATTATTTATAACATTTTCTACATATGGATGAACCTTAATTTTTTCTTCAATAGTGTCTGCTTTTAAAAAATCAATTAGATAAGTATTATAAGCAAATTTTTGTGTTCTATTTTCCACTTTATCTAAAGTCTGTTCGACAGCTGTTTTAGTTTGAAAGATTGTGGATTGAGAATAATCTTTGGCTCTATTTTCTATCACATTTTGGATACTCAAATAACTTACTGTTTGAAAAGATATGATGAAGAAAACAGCTACAGCAATCAAGCTAAATATTTTTCTCTTTAAAGTCATTTGTTTTATAATATTTTTCACCTCCTTTCTCAATCAATTTTACTATTTAATTTTTTTTAACTCCCATATTTTTGACTGAAAATCTCCTTTAAAAACTGTCCCATCAGGTTGAGCACCATTAAACTGTTTTGGTAGATCTATACCGATATACATTAATTCATCTCCACCATACAATTTACCATTGTTATTTATCTGATAGATCGCATTAGAATCTAAACCCTTAAGTTTTAAACGTCTAAAGGGGGCATTTGGTTCTGCCAGTACTTTGTAATAACCAACTAAAGCCTGATCTTTATTTTCAGAAATAACCATCCAGGCTGTATCTCCACTATTTGAAAATGGACTCAGCAAACGATAAAATTCACCCTGCTGAATTAAGTCTCTCTTATTTTTATAAAATTTAACCTGTTCTTTGACCTGTTTCTTTTCTTTTTTAGATAAATCACTGAGATCAAGTTCATAACCAAAATTACCAAAAAAAGCAGTTTCAGCCCTTGTTTTCAAAGGTGTAACTCTAGCAAGTTGATGATTTGGTACTGCAGATACATGAGCTCCAATTGACGACAATGGGTAAATGAAACTGGTGCCATATTGAATTTTTAATCTTTCTACAGCATCTGTATTATCACTTGTCCAGGTCTGAGGCATATAATAAAGCATTCCTGGGTCAAAACGGCCTCCACCACTGGCACAGCTTTCAAATAAAATTTCTGGAAATCTATTTCTAAGTTCTTCTAGAATTTCATATAGTCCTAAAATATAACGATGAGCCAGTTCTTGCTGGCGTTCTGAGTCTAATTTAGCTGATCCAATTTCAGTCATATTTCTATTCATATCCCATTTTACATAAGCAATATTGGCACTACTTAAGATATTTGTTAACATTTCTAAAATTTTTTCTCTCACTTCTTTTCGACTCAAATCTAAAACAAGCTGAGTTCTGGCTAAAGTTCTAGTTCTACTTTCTACATGAATACACCAATCAGGATATTCTTGATAAAGTTTACTTGCAGGAGATATCATTTCTGGTTCAAACCAGAGGCCAAATTTTAAACCTAAATTATTAATTTTTTCAGCTAAGGGTGCAAGTCCATTAGGTAACTTTGCCTGATCAACAAACCAGTCACCAAGTGAAGTTGTATCATCATTTCTATTTCCAAACCAACCATCATCCAGTACAAATAATTCAAGATCTAAATCAGCAGCAGTTTTAGCAATTTCAAGAATTTTATCTTCATTAAAATCAAAGTAAGTAGCTTCCCAATTATTTATTAAAACTGGTCTTTCTTTATCTCGAAACTTCCCTCTAACCAATCTTTCTCGATATAACTTATGATAAATCTGTGATAAATCATTTAAACCAGAATCACTATAACTCATTACTACTTCTGGAGTTTGGAAACTTTCTTCACTTTTTAAAAGCCAGTTGAAATCAAAATGATTTATTCCCATTAAGGCCCTGGCTTTATCAAAAGTATTAACCTGAACTCCAGCAAAAAAGTTACCACTGTAAACAAAAGAAAATCCATAAACCTCTCCCTGATTTTCATCAGTATTTTTTCGGGCCAGCATCATAAATGGGTTAT
>Ga0182234_10321_pt1 | contig 13308 bp, 14 predicted proteins | sample hydfratesGB_TM_A_FD_145595 | JGI IMG/M metagenome (GOLD analysis project Ga0182234, IMG submission 145595) | Subsurface microbial communities from deep shales in Ohio, USA - hydraulic fracturing test GB_TM_A | ecosystem: Environmental > Aquatic > Deep subsurface > Shale gas/oil reservoir >...
AGGAGTCCTCCTTGTGGTTGTGTTTTTTATTTTGTCAATAAATATATTCAACCACTCAAAGAAGGATTCCTCTTTTTATTTAAAAAAATTATCATAATTTTATTTACACAACTTATTATACATTACTTGGCAGATGGGAGAATATGAAACTATTGGTCTATTATTGATAATAGCAGCTTTTGTAATAGCTCTAGTTGGAGTAGTAATCTACTTTTTTGGATCTTCATTTTCTTGGTTTGGAAATCTACCAGGTGATTTAAAAGTGGAGCGAGAAAATTTTACTTTTTATTTTCCAATGGCAACAATGCTTCTCCTTAGTCTTATTTTAAGTATTATAATCAAAATTATTTTATACTTTTTTAGCTAAGCCAATGGCTATTAAAAATTAGAGAAAAATTAGAAAAAAATATAATAAAAAAAGGATTTTATTTTAAAATCTTTAATTGTATATATTAGGAACTTAAAAATTTTATTTGTTAAAAAATTCAAAGGAGGAATAAAAATATGATTCCAACAAGAAAATTAAAAACAGGTGATGAAATTCCAGTTATTGCTTATGGTACCTGGGATATTGCAGAAGAAAATGTGGGAGAAAATGTTGAGATTGCATTAAAAGCAGGCTACAACCATATTGATACTGCTGAAGGATATCATAATGAGGCTGGAATTGGAGAAGTTTTAAAGAACTATGATCGGGAAGAGCTATTCATAACTTCGAAAGTATTGCCTTCTAACTTGAATTATGAAAGCGTTATCAAGGCCTGTAAGCGTTCTTTAAAGAAGTTAGGTACAGATTACCTTGACTTATATCTAATCCACTGGCCAAATCCTGCTATTTCTTTAAGAGAGACACTGCAGGCTATGAAATATCTTAGTGATCAGGGTCTGGTTAAAAATATTGGAGTCAGTAACTTTTCGGCCTATCAATTAAATATTGCTTTAAAGATTACTCCAGTACCAATTACAGTAAATCAAATTGAATTACACCCCTGGTTATATCAAAAAGAGCAAAAAGATCTGCTTGAAATCTGTCAGCAGAACGATATAGTTGTAGAAGCATCAGCTCCCCTGGCCAGAACAGAAGTCTTGAAAGATGAAACCATTTTAGAACTGGCTGAGAAATATGATAAATCTCCAGCCCAAATTGTTTTAAAATGGGAACTTCAAAAAGATATTGTACCACTGCCAAAGTCAAAAAGTGAAGGTCATATCAAAGAGAATTTAGATTTATTCAATTGGGAACTTGCTGCAGAAGATATAGGGAAAATTGATAACATTGATCAGCACAAGAGAATATATATGATAACTCTTGATGATGACACTTATGGAATTAGTTCTTAAACTAAATATTAATTTAGGTATCCTCTAAAATTTGAGGATGCCTATTTTTTTGTGTTAAAAAGCAATAAAAAAACCCCACCTGAAAACAGGTAGGGCATTATGCATTATAATCAATTTTACTCAGCTTCTGGTCCGTACTCTTCAAAGACAAGCAGCATATTTTTCATTTCAAAGAAGAATGTGTGGCTGGAAATAGTTGAGCCAGCAACAATATCTACTTCAGGTTCGAAAGAAGTTTTAAGACTCATACCATAATATCTGCTTAAAAACTCTTCCTGCTTCATTTCTGGGTGATGATCATTGGCATCAAGTGGTTTCCACTTTTTCACAACTGCCATACTTTCTTCAGTTTTGGAATTATTGGCCATTCCTAAAACAGCAATAAAATCTTCTGGATGAGAGTAAATAATTGTATTTACCCAACTACCATAGCCTACAAGATTGCCATCTTTATAAAGTGGAACAAAAGGATATTTTACTTGGTTTCTTTCAGGATAGAATACATCTCCTGCTTCATCTGCATCTACTAAGTCCATTAGTGCAGAAATGTAATCTTCTTGAGTCCTATCGGTTTTAATTTCCTGTTTGTCTCCTCCACCAACAACATCAAGAGTATGAGGTGTAGCAAAAACCATAGATGAAAATGAAAGCATAAATACTAAAACTAAGGATAATACTAAAACTTTTTTCATTTCTTATTCCCCCTTGGTATTTTTAGTGATAAATATCACTTTAATTGAAAAACCATGTTATATTTATCACACTCTGTTAATAATTATAGCAGGTGGGAATTAAATTGTCAATATTTTGAGCGTTAAATTCTCAAAAAAATCAGAAAAAAAGAAGGATTCCGATAACTTGTATTGAATAATATTAAATAGACAGACATCAGTCGTCTGACAAACAAAAATTTAAAGGAGGAATTTAGATTTATGTTTAAAAAATCAAGAAAATTAATGTTGGCTATGACCTTGTTTTTAGTTTTAGCTTTGGCTTTTACTGGAGCTGCTCAGGCTGAAGTTAAAAATGTGATTCTCTTAATTGGTGATGGTATGGGTATGGGGCAGATTGATATGGCCAGATATCTTTCGGGTGGTAAGGATCATGAGCTAGAATTAATGAAATTGCCTGAAACTGGTATTATGATGACCAGCTCTACTGAAGGAGTTACAGATTCTGCAGCAGCAGGTACTGCAATGGCAACCGGGCGTAAGGTCTATAATGGTGCAATCGCAATGAATAAAAATGGAGCAGAACTGGATTCTGTATTAGACTTTGCTCAGGTTAGAAATAAAGCTACAGGAGTTATCAGTACAAATATGGTAACTGATGCAACACCAGCTGTTTTTATCGCCTCAGTTAAAGATAGAGGTATGGGCGGTGCAATTGCTAAACAGGCTATTGCAAATGGTGTAGATGTAATGCTCGGTGGTGGACGCGAAGACTTTATGGAAGAAGAAGCAGGAGAAGACTTAATTGCTAAAGCAAAAAAAGAGGGCTATCAGTATGTTTCTGATAAAACTCAGTTAGAAAAAGTTATTGCAATGAATGGAAAATTGCTTGGACTCTTTAACGAATCTTATATGAACTATATTAATGATCGTGATGATGTTGGTTCAAAAGAGCCTTCCTTTGAAGCAATGACTAAGAAAGCAATTGAAGTACTATCTGAAGATGAAGATGGATTTTTCTTAATGGCAGAAGGTGCTCGTATTGATCACGCAGCACACGCAGCAGATGTACCTGGTGTTGTAGCCGAAACACTTGATTTTGATGCAGGTGTGAAAGCAGCAGTTGACTTTGCTAAAGAAAATGGAGATACTTTAGTAATAGTTACTGCAGATCATGAAACTCTAGGTTTCTCTGTAACTGAACCTATTAATAGAGAGGCGTTAATGAATATTGATGTTTCTCCAGAATATATGGCTTCTCAGATGACCAGAAAAGAAAATGGTAAGGGTTATACTGCAGCAAGTGTTAAATCAGTTTTTGAAGAATATGCTAATATTTCTCTAACTGATGCAGAAGTTGCTAGATTCAATGAACTAATTCTTGATGATGAAGGTAATATCAAGTATTCATATCTTGTAGGATATGAAATTGGTTCAATAATAGCTAATAAGTATCAGGCAGGAGTTGTTAACACTTATATTAGAGCTAATTCTTCTACCGGTGGACACACTCTTAATTCAGTTCCGGTCTTTGCTTATGGTGAAGGCTCAGAAGCATTTAATGGTATGATGCAAAATACTGAATTTGCTAAGCTTTTATTTGAATCAATGCGCCCATAAGCAAAAAATAAACTGTAATAATTGAATAGATTTAATAAATGGTGGTAGGTTATAAAAAACTTACCACCATTTTTTTATTACGACTATTAATTTAACTGCTTAAAACAATTAATTTTTAATTTTATCTTCACTAATATAAGTCGTTCTGTTATAATTAAAATAATTCAAAGTCTGAAAAATATTAAGTTTAAATAATTTAATTAAGGGGTAAAAGAATGGAAAAATATTTTGTTGATTTCGAATACTCAAATCAAAAAGCATGGGATTCTGAGATGGAAAACAAGACTGAAATAATTAGTGAAGGTGATAATACAGCTTCTGTGAAACAAATGGGCAGCGGAAATAGTGCTTTAATTATACAGAATGGTAATTTAAATAATGCTTTAATAAATCAAACAGGAAAAACTAATTCTGTAGTGATTAAGCAGTTTTCTGATGGTGATACTGCTGTGATTAAACAAAGAGGCAGTAATAATAAGGCAGTTATTATTCAAAAATAAATTTAGCATCGGATAGGCCTTAGTTGGCCTATTTTTTATCTAATATATTTGATTTTACTATAATGGAGCCTTTTAAAATTTATGTTGACAGCTAAATTTAAAAGTGTTATATTATAATTAACAAATGATATAGTGTTTAACAAATGTAAAATATAATATTTTTCTAGGGCCTTGGGCCGGGAGATTAGTTTCAATCTCTCGGCCTGTTTTTTTTAGAATTAAAAAAATATCAAGCAGGAGGAATTTAAAATGAGTAATGTTTATCAAGATCTTCGTAATCTAGAAGCCGAGGGTGAATTTGTTAGCATTGGTCTAGTAGGTGCAGGTCAGATGGGGACAGATATCGTAAGTCAGGTTGCTCAGATGGAAGGGGTTAGAGTTCCTGTAGTAGCAGACATTGATTTAGAAAGAGCTGAAAAAGCCTATGAACTAAGTGGAACAAGTGTAGATGATGTAGTTAACTCGGATGATGTAGAAGAAATAGATAAATATATAAAAGATGGTAAAAGTGTAGTAACAAAAGATGGTTTCTTACTTCCTAAACTGGATAATGTAGATGTAATTATTGATGCAACAGGAGTACCAAAAGTAGGAGCTAGATTAGGTCTATCTACAATTAACCATCAAAAACATATAGTAATGATGAATGTAGAAGCAGATGTAGTAGTAGGACCAATTTTAAAGCAGATGGCTGATAATGCTGGAGTAGTTTATACTGGAGCAGCAGGAGATGAGCCAGGAGCCATAATGGAGATCTATAACTTTGCTAAAAGTATGGGTTATAAAGTTGTTGCAGCAGGAAAAGGAAAAAATAATCCTCTAGATAGGGAAGCAAATCCAGAAAAAGTAGCAGAGCGAGCAGAAAGAAAAGGTACAGCGGCACATATGATGGCCTGCTTTATGGATGGAACAAAAAGTATGTTAGAGATGGCAGCAGTCTCAAATGCAACAGGTTTAGTACCTGATGTACCAGGAATGCATGGACCAACAACAACAGTTGATGAATTAGCAGATGTATATTCTCTCAAAGAACAGGGAGGAATCTTAAACCAGGAAGGAATAGTAGATTTTGCTCTAGGAGATGTAGCACCAGGAGTATTTGTAGTAGTAACTACAGATAATGACAGAGTTAAATTTAGTATGAATTATTCAAAGATGGGGGATGGACCGAATTATTTATTATACAGACCATACCATCTAGCTAGTTTAGAAACACCATTATCAGCAGTGAGAGCAGTTTTATATCATGAAGCAACAATAGCACCAAAGGGAGATTTAGTAACAGAAGTAACAACAATAGCGAAAAAAGATTTAAAGCCAGGAGATGAAATAGATAATATTGGTGGATTTGCAGTTTACGGATCAGTAGACAAGATAGAGGTAGCCAGAGAAAAGAATTTATTACCACTTGGAATAGCAGAAGGAGCAAAGCTGAAGCAGGAAGTTAAAAAAGGAGAAAGATTAACTTTAGATATGGTAGAGTTAGATAAAGACTCGGTAATTTATGAGTTATGGCAGCTGCAGAAAAGAGTTTTTCAGGATAAGTAAAATGAAATAACTTATAAGGAGATGATTTAGATTGTTAGTATCATCAAAAGAACTATTTAAAAAAGCGAGAAAAAGGAAATTTGCAATTCCAGCTCCTAACTTTACAGATCAAAATTCTATAAAAGCTTATGTAGAAGTAGCAGAAAAATTAGATTTGCCTGTAATTTTAGCTTATGCTGAGGTCCATAAAGAATATTTATCTTTTGAAGAGGCATTAATGCTGGGCAAGTATTATGGTGAAAAGGCAAACATTCCAGCAGTTTTACATTTAGATCATGGCACAACTAAAGATTTAATATTTAAGGCTATTGACCAGGGATTTAAATCAGTAATGATTGATGCCTCAATGGAAAGCTTTGATAAAAATGTTGAAAAAACAAAAGAAATTGTAGAATATGCTCATCTTAGAGGAGTAGTAGTTGAAGCTGAGATTGGGCATGTAGGTGGTGGAGAAGAATATAATAGTAAAGATGATAGTGATAGTATATATACTACTGTTGAAGATGCAAATAGATTTATCCAAGCCACAAATGTTGACTCTTTAGCTATTTCTATTGGGACAGCACATGGTGCTTATAAGGGAGAACCTGTTATAGATTTTAACCGATTAAAAGAAATAAGTAAAGCAGTTGAAACACCATTAGTCCTTCATGGAGGTTCATCATCGGGTGATGAAAATTTGGAAAAATGCGCCTTAGAAGGCATAAACAAGATTAATATCTATACAGATTTAGTAACTGCAGCCTATGATGAAGTTCAAAAAGTTAAAACGAATGACTACTATGAATTGAGAAATGCACAAATAAATGGAATGAAAAAATGTTTGGAACATTATTATGGGGTGTTTCATACAAGTAAATTCAAGAACCAATAGTAGAACCAATTTTATTAAGGAGGAATAATATAATGAAAGAAATAGGCACACCATTCTTTATTTGCAACCCTAAATCTTATCTTTATGGAGAAGAGTGTTTAGATTTGGCTAAAGCGGCAGATGATTTTGCTGAAAAATATGGAGTAGAAACTTTCTTCACAGCCCCTTATGCTGATTTAGCTAAAATTAATGATAATACTGAGAATATAATAGTAACAGCACAACATATGGATCCTTTAAGTCCTGGACGTGGAATGGGCCATGTTTTACCGGAATCTTTAAAAGCAGTAGGAGCTAAAGCAGTATTTTTAAATCATGCCGAACAATCTTTAAAGCTAAATACTTTAGTCAAAACCATAAAAAAAGCTAAAGAGCTGGATATCATTACGGTTGTTTGTGCAGATTCTTTAGAAGAAGCTTTAGCCATTGCCAAACTAGGACCAGATATTCTATTGTGTGAGCCGACAGAATTAATTGGAACGGGTCAAACAAGTAGTTTTGACTATATAATTGAAACAACTACAAAAATTAAAGAAATTGATGAAAGCATTCTAGTTATGCAGGCCTCGGGTATTAGTAATGGAGAAGATGTTTATAATACAATAGTTCACGGAGCAGATGGAACTGGAGCAACAAGTGGTATTATGGAAGCTCCAGATAAGGCTAAAAAATTAGAAGAGATGATACAAGCAGTTGTGAAAGCTGAAAAAGAAATTAAATAATATTGAGCCTATTTTCATATAAAGATGTTATTGGAGGATGATAAATATGAGTGTTTATAAAAAACAAATTACATTAAATTCAGATGAAGGACATGCAACATTTTTTGATATTACACCTGAAGTAAAAAAGGCAATTAAAGATAGCAATATTAAAGAAGGGATTTGTACAGTTATTTCACCACATACAACTTGTTCTGTATTTTTTGAAGAATTTGCACATGATAAAGATGAAAATGGTAATGAGTTTCTTCAGGTTGATTTAAATAATGTATTAAAAAAGATTATTCCTGATCATGATTCAAAAGAGCAATACCTTTACCCAGGTGAAGAACATTATCAGGCTGTAGAATCATGGCCAAATGCAGAGGCTTATTTGCCTAATGGTGATCGAACTGCTTTATTTAATGGAGATGCGCATTTGAAATCAACTTTAATTGGTTCCAGCGAAACATTTGAAGTAGATAATGGTGAGTTAGGTGTAGGAACAACTGGTTATGTTTATTTTGTTGATTTTGATCGCACAAGAGCTCGTGAACGCAGATGTAAAATAGTTATTATAGGATAATAAATTAAAGGTATTTATCAGATTTTATTGAACTTATTGGTTAGAGATAATATAAATTATTAAAAGTCTGGTAAATTGAGTGATAATACTTTTAATAGTAATGATTTACACCTAGCTTAAAAGATTCATAAAGGAGAATGAAAATCATGGAAAAAGTAGAAACTTATTTGCATTGCGTTAAATGTGATGAAGAGACAGAACATGTAGTGATTTATTTGGATGATGAAATAAAAAGTATTAAATGTAAAAAGTGTGATCGAGTCTCTGGAATTGATAAAAAAGAATTGCTTGAATTGTATACAATGGAAACAGTTGAGCATATTTTGAAAGAGCCTTTAAAATTAAATCAGGGTATAAAAGAAGATGGCTCTAAGTTTTTATTTTCTTTTTCAAAAAGGTTACTAACTAAACCTTATCGAGTTATTAAAGAAGTTTTTGAATTGTTAGAAGACTAGGTGTCCTAAAATTTTTAGATGTAAAAAATACTTCCAAATATATAGTCTATTTTAATTAGACTGCCTATTTTGGAAGTATCATATCAATATCAGCTATTTTTCTTTTTTAACTTATCTAAAAGACTGCCGACTCTCTTTTCGGCAGCTTTTTTTTCGTCTTCTTTTAATTTGAAATTAATTTCTAAGATGCTTCCTTCTTCTGCAGCTTCTGGAAGCTCAGATAGAGGTAGAAAAAAATCTTCTTTTTCCTGGGGGCGAATTAAAAGTCTTGCTTTTCCGTTCTCAATTTTATCAATTGTTGCTTTCATTAGATCATCCTTTCAATTTAGTAGTTATTAATATCTAGATTAATTTTTCTAATTACTCAACATTAGTGATTTTTACCATCCAAATAAATTAATTGATAGTTATTTTGTCCTGCCAGCGCTCAAATTTATAATCATCAATACTATTAACCTTTTTGATTTCTTCCAGTTTTTCAAACGGACCATGTTCATTTCGATATTTGATGATTTTCTCAGCTGTTGCTGGTCCAATTCCCCAGAGTTTATCTAAAACAGCCGCTTCAGCTGAATTAATATTGATTAATGATGTTTCTGTTTTTGAAGTATTATTATTTTTTGAATCAAGTTCTGCCCCAGCCATAATATTGTTTGAACTTCTATCTATTTTTACGGTATGATTTCTACCATCAGCTGTAATTACAATGTTTCCATTTAAATCATTTCTAAATACATTGGCGGCTTCAGTTTGGTATAGTTTAATTATTTTTGATTTAGGATGACCATAACTGTTATCACCACCAACTTGAATTACTGCAGTTTTTGGTTCTAAACTTTTTACCCAGGCTGTTGAGCTTGAGGTATCACTGCCGTGATGAGGAACCTTAATTATATCTGCTTTTAAATTAGGATTTTCTGCTAACAGTTCTTTTTCTACTTCCTTTTCAATATCTCCTGTAAATAAGAATCTTTGCTGCCCATAATTTAAGACGAAAACCAGTGAAGAATTATTTAAATTGTATTGATTAAGACTTTGATCTGGATGCAGAAAATGGATTTCGATTGCTCCAATTTTAAATTTATCTCCCTGTCGAGGGGTATCAAAACTGATATTTTCCTGGTCAATTTTGATCAAATAATTTTCATAAGTTTTAGAACTGTGAATTTTACCGCTGTCAAGAACAGAACCAATCTCAAAACTATCTATGATGTCAACCAACCCACCTATATGATCAGCATGTGGATGAGTGCTGATTATATAATCCAGTTTTTTTATTTGTCGATCTTTTAAATAATTAATTATTTGAGCAGCAATTATATCTGCTCGGTCACCCCCATCAATTAAAATATTATGACCACCTGGTTCTTCAATTAAAATTGAATCCCCCTGCCCAACATCTATAAAATGAACTTTTAAGTTTTGAGCTGTTGTATTTAAGCTTAGAGAAAAAAGCAGTAAAAGTACTGCTGTTAAGGCTAAAAATATAATTTTTTTCTTATCCATAATTTTTTCCTTTCTTTGATTTAAGAAATTAATGTGTTTTTAATTAATAATATTAGTTTCTAATTGTATTACTTCTAGATTTTAACTTTAAATCCTTTTATTTATTGTGTTAAAAAATTACTTTTCATTAAATGAATTTTCTGATATGATTATAGCGAAAAGATATTATGATAAAAGAGCTGGGAGGAGTTTAAGTGATTGATAATTATAAATTAGAAAAAAGACTGCAGTATTTGTCGCTAATACTTTTTCTGGCATTTATAATAAAGTACAATTATTTGATGCTGCAGATTTTTTATGCTCCTTCACTGACAGCGCTGATAATTAGAAATTTATTTTTTGTGATTTTTTACTTAAAATTTGTAGAGCCTCTGCTTATTTCAAAAAAGATAAGACAGAGGTTGTTTTACATGGTTTTTGTTTTTTCATTTTTCTTTGTAGTTAATTACTGGTACAATCGCTATTTTGGTAATTTTTTGAGCATTAGTGACTTTTTTGCGGGGGAAGGAACTGGAACTTTTTCGATGTACCAGGTTTTATTCACTCATATTTTTAAATTTAGAGATTTGATTATAATTTTAGACCTTGCTTTACTGGGTTTGTTTGGCTTCAATTCTCTGCCTGACTTAAAATCAATAGCTAGTCCCGGCTTATGGAGCTATTCATTTAAGGTTTTACCCAATAAAAATCTAACGGTTTTTGCCGTAATTGTTCTGCTTTTATTGGCTCAGATTTTTGTAGGCAGTTTAATTATGGGGCATTTCAGTCCGGCTGAGCTTTATCAATCGGGCAGCTCATACCTGGCTGCAGTTTATGGAATCCTTCCTCTATATACTATGGAGGCTTACAGTTATTTTACCCGCAGCGAAGAAAAGCCCAGGCCTGAATTGAAAGATGTTCCTTATTATCAAAAGCAAAATCAGTTAAGTGGATTTCAGATTCTGGCTGAAAACACAAATGTTATTTTAATCCAGGTTGAATCACTTGATGCTAAAATAATTGACTATGAACAGCAGGGTAAGCCTGTGACACCATTTTTAAATAGTTTAAAAACCGAAAGCCTTTATTTTGAAAATTTTTATGCTCAAAAAGTAAACGGCAGTTTTGATGCTGATTTATCAAGTCTAACTTCACTTTATCCAGTTAATAGAAGTTATGTTTTTAGAGATATTGACTTAAGTCGTTTTCATTCTCTGCCAAAGCTGCTGAAAAAAAGAGGTTATCAAACACTTGCTTTACACAATAATGATCGTGATTTTTTCAATAGAGCTGAAGCTTATCCAGATTTAGGTTTTGACCACTTTTACAGTCAGCGAAACTTTAAGGAAACTATTTTTCCGGTTTCTAAAGAAAGAGGACTTGGGATAAATGATTACGATTTCTTTGATGCTTCAACTGAATTAATTAAAGAGGCAGCAGATGAGGACAAACCATTTTTTGCTTATTTAATTTCTTTAACAAGTCATACTCCTTTTAATTTTTATCCGGAAGCTGCAGTTGAAGATTTTGCAGAAGTTAACAATAATTTAGTCCATAATTACTTTAAATCTATTAGTTTTTTAGATAAATCACTACAGAATTTTGTCAATAAATTAGAAGAAGCAGGAATAATGGACAATACACTTTTAGTTATTTATTCTGACCATGAATCTGAAATTAAAACAATGGGATATGAATCCGGCCGAGATTTTACCCTTTGGCGTAATGTTAAAACTCCATACCATATTCCATTATTTATTAAACATCCCCAACTGCAGGCTGATATATATAGCCGTGAGGGAACTACAACTGATATTGCTCCAACTGTTCTTGATTTATTAGGTTTCCAGGAACTGCCGGATCAATTTGTTGGTCGTTCCTTATTTTTAGAGCAGGAAGATCCAATATTATTTCTGCATGAAACTCCTCATATATTAAAAGAGGATCAACTTTATATTAAAGAAATTGAAGAACTGCTTAAAGTTGGACATTTAAAAAATCAAAAAAGAGAAATAGAAATTTCTCAAGAAAAAATTGAAGAATTAACTGAAATAATAAACTATATGCGCAGTATATTTATGATTAATCAGGGGGGAATTTTTAAGGAGGTGGAGTGATTAAATTATTTATAATTATCACAGTTATAATCTTAATTTTTGCCTTCGTCTATTTTGAATTCTATTATTTAATTCGTCCTTCTAGATTAGGAAAAAAGATAATAGAAGAATATAACTTTGATTATCCAGTTCTTGTCGCGCATCGAGGTGCATCATATAGTGCCCCGGAGTCAACCGTGCCAGCTGTCAAAAAAGCAGTTGAGAGTGGCGTTGATTATATAGAGCTTGATGTACAGAGGACTAAAGATGGGAAATTGGTTATTTTTCATGACACAAATTTATTGCGTTTAACAAATGCGAAGTCTATGTTCCCGGATCGGGATAATTATGATTTGCAGAATTTCACTTTAAAAGAATTACGGCTTTTAAATTATGGAGCCTGGTTTAATGTAAAATATCCAGCAAGGGCAAGTGATGGCTACAGCCGCCTGACGATTATGACTTTAGAGCAGGCATTAGAGTTTGTCGATCCTGCTAAAACAGGGATTGGTCTGGCTTTGGAACTTAAAAGCCCCTATTTATATGATGGAATTGAGAAGGGAATTGTAGATCTTCTAAAAGAAAAAGAGATTTATGAACCAGAAACTAAAGCACCACATATTTTATTTCTTTCTTTTTCACCGGCAAGTCTAAAAAGGTTGGCTGATTTAAGACCTGACTCACCAAGAATTTTATTAACCAAAAGAAACTTTGTTTCTCCCAGGCGCTGGCAGGGCTGGTTAGACATAACAGAAGAAGTTGCAGATGGAATTGGTCCTAAGGGACATGTCAGCTTTCCTTGGTATATTGGTGCAGCTCATAAAAGAGGTTTATTTGTTTTTCCATATGTGATTAATCGCTCCTGGCAGTTAAAGATTTTTTCCTGGTTCAGTGCAGATGGTTATATTACAGATCGAGCTGAAATGCTGGCTAAATTCTTTAATCGAGTCCGAGAATTTGGAGAAAGTGTTGAAGAATTTGGTGATAATATTTTAGAAGAAGAAGCAGAAAATCCTGAAAGAAATCAGGAAGCAGCTGAATCTCAAAATAACTCTGAAGAAAAAAATAATAATTAATTTGCATATTTAATGGAATTATGTAAAAAGTTTATGATATAATTTAGATGTTAGTTATTTATAAAGTGAAAACATTTTCAACTATAAAAATTTAAATTAACAAAAGCTTGAGCAATTAGAAACTTTTAATCTAATAGGAGGGTTTTTAAAATGCAAAATTTTACTTATCAGAACACAACAAAAATAGTCTTTGGTAAAGGAACAGAGGAAGAAGTTGGGGAATATACAGCCAAGCATGGCTCTAAGGTGCTGCTCCATTATGGTGGAGGCAGTATCAAAAAATATGGAACCTATGATAAAGTTGTAAAATCTCTAGAAAAAGCAGGTATAGAATATGTTGAATTAGGAGGGGTTG
>Ga0182234_10323_pt1 | contig 13271 bp, 10 predicted proteins | sample hydfratesGB_TM_A_FD_145595 | JGI IMG/M metagenome (GOLD analysis project Ga0182234, IMG submission 145595) | Subsurface microbial communities from deep shales in Ohio, USA - hydraulic fracturing test GB_TM_A | ecosystem: Environmental > Aquatic > Deep subsurface > Shale gas/oil reservoir >...
CTTATATATCTTTTTGGTGTTTTGAGGAAAAAGATAGGAAAGGTTTCATTGAAATAATTAATAAGTTTTTATAATTTTCATCCTCTCTTTTTTTGATTTTTTATCATGAGTTATAATATAAACGGATGATTACGGAGATAATACTTTATCGTATTATCCGGAACTTCTAAAGGGAGGTTAGATGGATGGATATGGGAAAGACAAAAGAATTTTTGAAAGAAAGATTTAGAACCCCTTATGTTTTAGATATTGGGACTGGTCTTGGGGGTTTGGTGAATGAATTTTTAGAGATTTTTCCAGAAGGAAATTTTGTTGGAATAGAAAGTGATGAAACAGTCTTTGAACATTATAAGAAGCATGGAGAAGAACCAGCCTTTGAAATAAAAATTATGGATGCTGAAAAAATGGGTTTTGAGGATAATTCTTTTGATATTGTTATTCTTTCAAATACTTTTCACCATATTAAAAATAAGGAGAAAATTTTTGATGAAATCAAAAGAGTTTTAAAAGATGATGGGGTTTTTATTTTAGGAGAAATGCGATCAGATGATTTGAGCCAAAAACAGAAAAACCACAGAGATTTACACCATCTATCCGCAGAAATAGATATGCATAACGGGATTTACCACGAAAAAACTTATACAGAAGAAGAGATTGTTGATTTTGTAAGTGATTATTTTGATGTTTTGTTGACAGATTATCTTGATTATGAAAGAGATGTTTCTGATTATGCCGATATGGTGAATAAATTAAGAGATATTTTGGATAAAAAAATCGATAATTTGGATATAAATACTGATGAAAAAAATGCTTTGTCAAATAAATCGGATGAGATTTTAGAAAATATTCTTGAGAACGGAAAAGATATTCCAACAATGGTTGTTTTAACTTTGAAAAAATGAATTTATTATTTAAAAAGATGATTTCATATGAAATCATCTTTTTAAAATATTACCTCTAAATCGCCTTTTTTATAATTTCCTATGCCTTTTTTTAGCAAGTTTTTTTCTTTTAGTTCTGAAAATACTTCGTACATTTTTGAAATATAATCTGCTCCGAGATCAGGTGTGAAATGCCCAGAATATATCCCTTTTAATTCAGGGTAATTTTCATTCAGTTTTTTTAAAGATTGATAATACTTCACTGGATCATTATCTGGAGTGCTTGCCCACAATTCGCCTTCATACATAAAATCGCCTATGAAGATATATCCTCTTTCATCATAAATACTTACAGAATCATCTGTGTGGCCTGGAGTTGAGATTATTTTTAGTTTTCTGTTTCCTAAATCGATTGTATCTCCGTCTTTTATTATTTTTGCGTTTTTCGGGTTAAAAAATCCATATTTTTCTATTATTTTTTTTGGTGGTATGTATTTTTCATCTACATTTTTTATGAGTAATTTTTTTACTTTTTTCTTTTCTTCTTCGTCGTATTGATTTATCTTATTTTTAGTTATTTCACTCATGAATATTTCTTCAAATTGGTCATTGTTTCCAAAATGATCCCAGTGATAATGTGTGTTGATTACTTTTATCTCTTTATCATCTATTTCCTTTAGATGGCTTTTAAGTTTATATAATCCCATCCCTGTGTCTATACAAACATTAAATTTTTCGCCAATTAAGTAATAAATGTTTGTTTCTTCGTAATGCTTATTTTCACTGATAACATACGTTTCATCGTCAATTTTCTCGATATCAAACCATCCCATTTTTTCATCTCCTTTTTGCTTATATTTTTATAATACCAAATTTTTGATTATAATACTTATGAAAGAAGTAATGAATTCTATTTTGAATGAGGTGTTTATTATTAAAGAAAAAATACAGGAAATTCCAATTTGGGATGCTTTTAACGAAGATAAAGAATGCCCTGTTTGTGTTTTAAAAAAGCAGGTTGAAGAGAAGATTATGACGAGAATTCTTGGGAATGATTTTTTTATAGATAACAGGTTTACAGATGATTTAAAAGTTTTTGGATTTTGTGATGTACATCTGGATAAACTTTTAAAAAAACAGGATAGACTTACTTTTGGGATTATTTTAAACAGACTAATGGAACAAGAGATTGCTCAGATTGAATCTCTGAAGAATAAGAAAAAGATTTTTAAAAAGAAGAAAGAAGTTGAATATCTTCATGAAAAAGAGTGTTATCTTTGCAATAAGATAGATGAATTCATGGACCTTTATTATGATTCTATTATCACTCTTTACAAGAAAAAAGATGAGTTTAAAGAGAAATTCGTTAATTCTAAGGGTTTTTGTCTTGAACATTTTTGGAAACTTTATGATTCAACAAACTCCAAGGCTTTTAGAAATGATCTCTTAGATGTCCAATTAAAAACCATGAAATCCACAAAAGAAGACCTCGTTTATTATTTGGATAAGTTCGACCACAAAAACGATCATTTACCCTGGAAAAATACAAGAGATTCTATAGAAAGAACTATTATTAAATTAAACGGTGAGATATGATTTGGAGATGAAGAAATGGAAATAACAAAAGATAAACAATATTATAAATTTTGTGCTTACGGTTTTTTAAAAAACCTAAGATTTTTTGAGCCCTTTTTCTTGTTATTTTTACTGGAAAAAGGCTTTTCTTTCACTCAAATAGGTGTTTTATTTGCGATCAGATCTTTACTTATTAATTTTCTTGAAATCCCTACTGGAGTTATTTCTGACTCTGTAGGAAGAAAAAGAGCCATGCTTTTTTCTTTTGCTTCTTATATTGTTTCTTTTGTTATTTTTTACCTTTCTAATAGTTTTTTATTATTTGCTTTTGCTATGATTTTTTTCTCTTTTGGAGAAACTTTCCGTTCTGGGACTCACAAAGCCATGATTATGGAGTATTTGAAACTCAAAAATTGGGAAAGTATAAAAGTCAATTATTATGGACATACGAGGTCAGCTTCTCAAATAGGTTCTGCAATTTCTTCTTTGATTGCGGCTGCACTTGTTTTTTATACCAATAGTTATTCTATTATTTTTCTTGCATCTACCATTCCTTATATTTTAGATCTTTTGAATTTAGCTACTTATCCAGCTGAACTCGATGGAGAAATAAAAAAATTGAAGTGGAGTGAAGTAAAAAAACAGTTTGTCATTGTTTCAAAAGAAACTTTTTATAGTTTTAAGAATAGAAGATATATAAAAATTCTAATTAATTCTTCTTTTTATGCTGCTTATTATAAGAGTTTAAAAGACTATATTCAACCTATTATTAAAACAATGGCTCTTGGACTGCCATTTTTGCTTGTTTATGAAGATAAACAAAGAGCCGCTTTTTTTATAGGTATTATTTATTTTTTTGTTTATATACTTAACTCTTTTGCTTCGAGAAAAGCTTCTGCTTTTCAAAATCTTTTTAAAGACGAGGATTTACCGCTTAATTTAACTATGTTTTTTGGTTTCTTTTTGGGTATTTTGACAGGCTTTTTCTATGAATTTAATATTTATTATTTATCTATTATATTTTTTATTTTTATTTTTGTAATTGAAAATGTTAGAAAACCTATGGCTGTTTCAAAGGTTTCTGACGAAATAGACAGCAGGAATATGGCTACTGGACTGTCAGTTGAATCTCAATTGGAAAGTATTTTTACTTCTTTGATTGTTTTTATGACTGGTTTTTTTGCAGATATTTTCAATGTTGGTATAGCTATTTTGATTATTTCTTTTTCTTCACTCGTTTTCGGTTATTTTATAAAAGTTGAAGGTTGATATCTATATTATTTTGATTATATTTGAAAAACAACTTTTCCCTCAAAAATAGTTTTTTGTACTTCTAATTTTTTATTTAATATTACTAAGTTAGCAATATATTTTTCTTTTATTCTTCCTTTATCTGTTATTCCTAATTCTTGTAAAGCGTTATATGAACTGACTTTAGCTACATTTTTTAATGAAGCTTTTGTATATTTTTGGAAATTTCTAACTCCCTGATCAAAAAGAAGGGTAGAACCTGCTATGTTTCCACTTTTCAATCTTGCAACTCCATCTTCTACAAATACATCTAATCCACCTAAGTCATATTTTCCATCTTCTAAACCTGCAGCTTCCATTGAATCAGTTATTAGTATAATTTTTTCAGGCCCTTTTATTTTATAGGTTAAATCTACAAATTCGGGAGTACAATGAACTCCATCACTTATTAGCTCTAGGTTAAAATCTAGATAAAGAGCTGATCCTGTTCCACCTAATTCCCTATGATGTAGTGGCGATAAGGCATTAGGATAATGTGTGATCCTTTTTGCGCCTTTATCAAAAGATTTTTTCAAAAGATCATAGTTAGCTGTTGAATGACCAATAGAAACTTTAATGTTTTTTTCATTTAGATATTCCAAACTTTCAAAAAAGTTTTTTCTTTCAGGAGCCATTGTCATTATTTTTACTTTTTCAGGTGTTATTTCTTTTAGTTCTTCTAAAGAAGGATTTCTTATATAATCTCCATTTTGAGCACCTTTTTTATCTGGATTTATAAAAGGCCCTTCAAGATGTATGCCTTCTATAGATAACACTGTTTCGCCCATATTTTCTAAAACTTTTTTTATTTGTTCTGTTGAAGCTGAAACTGTACTTGGTAAAAAAGATGTCACACCATATTGAAAGTTCATTTCTGCCCATTGTATAAATTCTAATTTACTAGCTTTCATAGTGTCAATTTTTTTTAAAGCATGGGTGTGAACATCTACAAACCCCGGCATTATTATATGCTCATAATTTTTTGAATTTGTTTTTTCAATTTTTATTATTTTTTCATTTTTGATTTCTATATTTCCCGTGTACTCTCCATCAATTGGATCTACAATTAGACCATTTTTTATAATCATAAGATCACCGTTTATAAGTAGATTTTTATTGTTTTTATCTCACCTTTTTTTATTTTTATTTTCTGAATATCTTGTTTTATCGTTTCCTCTGCCATGTTTACTTCATCTATCTTTTTATAATCATGATTTAATTTTATTTCAAAATCTTTTTCATTTTCATGATTTGCAAATCTAACTATATAAGTATTTTCTTGGTCATTATAGGTTCTTTTTATTGAATAAATATTTAAACCTGAAAAATCTCCTATAACGTTTTCGTTTAATTGATTTTTTGAATTATATGCAAGAGGTTTATTTATATAGCTTTTGGCATGTTTATATATTTCATAGTCTGTTTGTTGATTTTGAAATATATACGCATATTCATATTTATATTTTCCCATACATTGAGCTTCTGGAGTTGGAAGGGTTGGCCCTGCTCCTACTTTTCTTGTTTTCAATCCATTTTTAGATAACTGCCCAACCGATCTTATTAATGTGATTTTTATTTGATTTTTGTTTTCCACCTCATATTCATGTAAACCTCTTGAAACAAAAGTAATTTTTTTATCGGTAATAAAAGATTCTGTGGCATATCTTGGGACATTTTCTTCAATATAACCATCAGAATTTAGCTGCATATAAGATGTGCCTCCACCATTTTGAGATATGGGTTCTTTATTTTCTTGAATTGTTGGATGTTCAACAAGCCCATAATATCCATCGTTATATATTTTTTCTGTAGCTTTAGATAAAGGCATTTTTATTCTTAATCTGTGATCTTTTGATTTGTTTTCATAAATTAAATCAACGTCTACTCTTGATTTTGTTTTATAGACAATATATTTTATCTTCGCTATATTAATTTCTGTTTTTTTGCTTCTTTCTGTGTTTGTGGAATAAGCGGGCAAAGGTATGTCTTTTTCAATGAAAAATTCTACAAAATCTTTGTATTCATAATAATCAAGATTTTTATATTTTGAACCAATTAATTTTTCTTCATCGTTTTCAATGTAAGAATAATTATATTCGTCTCCTACATCTGCGGAATCCCAGAAGGAATTGACTTTTTCATATTTAATTTTGTTGATTTTATCTTTAAGATCAAATGAACCATCTTCATTTATTTTAAACTCTATTAAATCATTTTCATATTTATTCTTTTTGCCAATTATTATTTGATTTTTACTTTCTTTTATTTTATATGTTTTAAAAGACAAAGCGGGGATTTTAGCCATGAACGATATTTTATAGATATTTTTATCGAGTTGACTTATGATACTTGTTTTGTTTATGTAAGAATCCATTTCTGATATAAGCTTAAAATGTTTTGTTCCTCCTAAAATTAATCTAGTTTTTTCATGGTTTAAAAGCCAATACCCTTTATTTTTTATTTTTGTAGGTATTTTTTCATCTCCATCAAAAATAGAATATTCGTCTTTATCTAGTGTCATATAGACTTCTACTTTTTCTTCTATATCAAATTCATTTGGATTAAAGAGAATTATATTGTCTCCTTTTTCTTTACTACCAGATATTTCATCCATATACATAGCTATTGTTGTATCACTTATTTGCAAGGCTTCTTCAAGTCTTGTCATAACATCTCTGTGTACTGAATCAACACTACATCCACAAATACTATCATGCGGATGCGATTTTACAAGTTTTTTAATTCCCATTTCTATCTGTTTTGTATATGATTTCTTGCCTTTAATCATTGAAATCACCGATAAAGGTTCGAGATATTTATAATAATTATTTTGATTTTCAAAATTTAATAATTTTAAATATATTCTTGTTGAAGTTATGTCTTTCAACGTTGGTTCATATGTTGGATCTCTTAATTCGCCTTTTACCGTTTCTAACTTTAAATTATTTGAAAATGTTTCTTTATAAAAGTCATCAAGAGTTGAATGTATCACTTCGTGTTCTTTAATATTTTTGAATATTTCAGGAGTTTCAAAATATATTTTTTCATGATCTACCCCATTCATAAGCAAAACGGAGTTTGATTCTGTGGTTTTTTGAAGTTCGTTTATTTCAGTATTTATTATTTCGTACATTTTTTCTTTTGAATTGTCTCCCTGATAAGCGTTTGTATAGCTTCTAAAATTATTTATTGTGTTTACATTGTCTAATCCATTTTCTGATTGCCAAATAAATTCATTTTTTCTTGAACTTGTCCCTACTCCCCTCCAAACAAGTGCCCCTTGAAGATTTAACCCTTTTATTAAAGAAGGAGTATATGCATTGTGCCCAAACATATCTGGAAGATAAGCAAGTTTCATCCTTTCTATTTCTAATTTTTCCATTATTTTTTTTGCTATTAGATAATTTCTTATGAAAGATTCTCCTGAAATAGTAAATTCATCTGGAAGAATATACCATGGACCAACGTAAACTTTTTTATCTCTTATTAATTTTAAGAGTTTTTCTTTGTTTTCTGGTCTTGCTTCTATATAATCTTCCATTGCAATTACTTGTCCATCAAGAGTAAAATATTTAAAATCTTCATATTTATCTATATTTTCTATTAATTCATCTATAAGTTTTATCAACCTGGCTCGATAAATTTCAAAAGGCATATACCATTCTCTGTCCCAATGTGTATGGGTTACAACATGAGCTTTCATTTTTTACCTCCTTAAGTTATTAAAAGTTTTCGAAAGGGATGTTAAAAAATATTAGTTTCAATCACTTTTAAAGATTACGTTTTTTTGCTAATATGGTTATATATCCCCATAGTATGGGTTTATTTAATTATAGTTTTTTTAATAATTTTAGTCAATTTACTAAATTAATTTTATTTTTTGTTTTTTTTATAAAAAAATATATAATAATAAGGACTACGAATTAATGGAGGGAATACAATGCTGTATTTTTTTGTTTTTTTGGGTGGAATCCTTTCTGGATTCATTAATGTTAATGCTGGTGGAGGTTCTTTGATAACACTCCCTTTGTTAAATTTTTTAGGTTTACCTTTGGACGTTGCAAACGGAACAAACCGTATAGGAATTTTATTTCAAAATGTGACATCAGTTTCCAAATTCAAAAAAGAAAAAGTTCTTGATTTTAAAAGGGCTCTTTTCTTGGCTATTCCTACAACAATAGGAGCTATATTGGGTTCTAACCTTGTTGTTGAAATTGATAAAGATATGTTAAAACCTATTGTAGGAATAATCCTTTTGATAATGAGTGTTTTTATAATTTGGAAACCAAAAGTTTGGGTAGAACAAAAAGATGTAAAAGCAAACAATTTCGTTAGTTTTATTGTATTCTTTGCCATAGGTATTTATGGAGGATTTTTGCAAGCAGGAGTGGGATTCTTTTTTATAATAGCTCTTGTTATGCTTGAAGGATACGATCTTTTAAAAACAAATGCAATCAAAGTATTCTTAGTTATGGTTTATACAGCATTTTCTTTGCTAATTTTTGCTCTAAATGGTAAAGTTGATTTAATTGCTGGTTTATTTTTGGCTGCAGGTAGTTCTTTAGGTGCATACTTTGGAAGTAAATTTGCAATTAAGAGAGGCTCTAACTGGATAAGATTTATTGTTTTTGCAATGGTTATTATTAGTGCCATAGTTTACTTAGTTCAATCTTTTACATAATTATTTCATAAATATCAAATATTAGTCTTCCAGAATTTATCTGGAAGACTTTTTTTAATTCTTTATACTAATAATGGTATAATTTAAAAAAAGCCCTTTTTTAAGGAGGAAAATAAAAATGGATCAAAGTAAAAATGCCAAGGCAATGAGAATGTTAAAAACAGCGAAAGGTCAAACTGAAGCTGCAATAAAAATGATTGAAAATGACAAATATTGCATAGATATTTCCAATCAAGTTATGGCTTCTATAGCTTTATTAAAAAAAGCAAATACAATGATACTAAAAAACCATATGGAAACTTGTGTTAAATCTGCTGCTATGTCAAAGGATGAAGAAGAAATCGATGAAAAATTTAAAGAAATTGAAAATATTATCACCTACTTAAATAAAAATTTGTAAGGAGTGTTTGTTTTGAATAAAAATGAGTTTGAAACTTTTAGAGAAGAAATGAATCAAAAAATTCTCGAGAAAGGCACTTTAAATACTAAGAGATTTTTTAGTTTGGATAATTCAGTTTATAAAAAAGGGGCTATTCCAACAAAGTATAAAGAATTGATGGGCTTGGCTTCTTCAATGGTTTTGAGGTGTGAAGGGTGTATTTCTTATCATATTAATCAATGCATTAAAGAAGGGGCAACAGACGAAGAAATATTCGAAGCTTTTGATATTGCTTTGATTATTGGTGGCTCTATTGTAATACCTCATCTCCGAGAAGCTGTAAAATTTTTGGAAGAAGCAAGAAAAAGTGAGGAGATATAATGTCAGATTTATATCTCATAGATGGCTCTGGGATTGCTTATAGGGCGTTTTTTGCTATAGGAAATTGGATGCAAAATTCTGAAGGTGTTCCAACAAACGCCACTTTTGGTGTTGCAAGAATGCTTTATAAACTTATAAAAGATTATGTAAAAAAAGGCAGTGATTCTGTCGTCTTTGTTATGGACAAAAAAACTACCACATATAGAAACGAACTTTTGGAGACATATAAGGCAAATAGGCCAAAAGCTCCAGATGAATTTGTTCAACAATTACCTTATATAATTGAAATTGTTGAACATATGGGTATTAAAACTCTTGGACTTGAGAATTACGAGGCAGATGATGTTATAGCCACTATGGCTACTGAAAGAAGCAAAGATTTTGATAATGTTTATATTATCACTTCTGACAAAGATATGATGCAACTTGTAAAAGATAATGTTTATATTTTGAGGCCTGAAAAGGGTACAAGTGATATTGTTAAATACGATAGAGAACAAGTTCATAAAAAAATGGGAGTTTATCCAGAACAGATTAACGATTTATTGGCTCTTATGGGAGATTCTGCAGATAATATACCAGGAGTTAAAGGGATTGGAATTAAAACTGCTCAAAAATTGTTGAAAGAATACGATACTCTTGAAAATGTTTATGAACATTTAGAGGAAGTTAAAGGTGCTGCGAAGAAAAAGCTCATCAACGACAAAGATAATGCCTTTATGAGTCAAAAACTTGTTAGGCTTATGTATGACGCTCCTTTGGATTTTGAAGATAGCGAGATGAAGTACAATGGCCCTAAAGATTCTCTTATTGAATACTTAAAAGAACTTGATTTTTCTTCTCTTATAAAAGACATGGAACTCGAAGATGAAAAAGATGATGAAGACGACCAAGATTATTCAAAAAAAGTAGAGTACAAACTTTTAAAACCTGAAGAGCTTGATAAATTCATCAAAAATACCCTTAACAAAGCAGAGAAAGTAGCTTTTGACTTAGAAACAAATTCTTTAGATCCTATAAAGGCAGATATTTACGGTGTCGCCATGGCAACAAAAGCTTTTGAAGGTTTTTATTTAGATGTATCGAAGTTAGATAAAGATAAAAAAGATAAAACTGTTAAAAAATTATTGGATGCTTTGAAAGATAAGAAAATTATAGGCCAAAATTTAAAATACGATATCTCTGTTTTGAAGAGTAATGGATATGAAATGGAAGAAATTTATTTTGATACAATGATCGGTGCTTATCTTCTCAACCCAGATTCAAGAAAGTTTAACATGGATGATCTGGCCAAAAAATATTTGAATTATGAAACGATAAAATATGATGATTTAATTGGAACAAAACTCTTTGCTTCGGATATACGGGATTTAGACCAAAAAGATGTAGTTAAATACGCCGGGGAAGATGCAGACATTACGTTTAGACTGTATAAAAAATTATCAAAAGAGTTAGAGAAAAAAGAGATGGTCAATGTTCTACATGACATAGAAATGCCTATAGTTCCTATTCTCTCTGAAATGGAGAATAATGGAGTTTATTTTGACAAAGATGCATTAAAAAAACTCGAAGATGAATTCCAAAAAAAGATAGACAAAGTTTATGAAGAAATGGTCGATATGGCGGATTACGAATTCAACCCTAATTCTCCAAAACAAGTTGGTGAACTTTTGTATGACAGACTTGGGCTTAAAGGCAAGAAAAAAACAAAGAGTGGAAGCTATTCTACAGATGCCGAATCTCTGGAATTTCTAAGGGATAAAAACCCAATAGTAGAAAAATTACTCGAATATAGAAAATATCAAAAATTACAATCTACATACGTACAGGCAATTCCAAAATTGATTAACGATAAGACCGGAAGAATTCATACTTCTTTCAATCAAACGGGAACAGCTACAGGAAGACTATCCAGTTCTGAGCCAAACCTTCAAAATATACCTATAAGAGATGAAGAAGGGGAAAGAATCAGAAGAACTGTAAGTGCCCAAAAAGATGGTTGGACTTTGATATCTGCTGATTATTCGCAAATAGAACTAAGAGTACTGGCTCATTTAACAAAAGACGAAACACTTTTAAAAGCATACAAAGAAAACAAAGATATTCACGCCATAACTGCATCCCAAATATTTGGTGTTGATTTGGATGATGTTACAACAGAGATGAGAAGAACAGGAAAAATGGTTAATTTTAGCCTTGTTTATGGAGCTTCTCCATATGGGTTATCACAAAAGTTGAATATTTCTTTTAAAGAAGCCAAACAATTTATAGATAGATATTTTAAATTATACAAAAAAGTAGAAGAAAACCAAGAAAATGCCATTAAATTAGCGAAAGAAAAAGGGTATGTTGAAACTCTTTACGGTAGAAAAAGATTTGTAAAAAATATCCGAACTGGTAGTCACGATATCAAAAGAATAGCTATAAACACTCCAATACAGGGAACAGCTGCTGACATCATGAAATTTGCGATGATAAAAGTTTATAAAAATCTACCTGTTTATGCAAAAATGATTTTACAAATTCACGATGAAATCGTTCTTGAAATACCAGAAGATAAAACAGAGGAAATCAAAAAAATCCTTATAGAAAATATGGAAAATGCTGTTAAACTGGACGTACCTTTAAAAGCAGATGTTTCTGTGGGAAAATACTGGAGTAAATGAAACATTTTTTAATTTTTGTTTAAGGCACTTTTTTGATATAATTTCATTGATACAAAATTAATGAGGGCGAACATTTCGTTCGCCCTTAATGTAGTAATAATTTATATTTTTACCTTGGAGGAATAAAATGGAAAAATTTCACATCGTAAGACTTGGATGCCCTAAAAATGACGCTGACATGGATATTTTTAGAGGTATTATGGAAAATAAAGGTTATATATATTCTGAAGATCCAAAAAGTGCAGACACTATTTTTATAGATACCTGTGGGTTTATTGAATCTGCAAAAAAAGAATCTATCGATACAATATTTGACTATAATTCTTTAAAAGAAGAAAATCCAGATTTAAAGATAATACCCATAGGGTGTTTAATAGAGAGATATTATGACGATTTTAAAGAAGAACTAAAAGAAGTAGATGGGTTGTATGGAGTAATCCCGCCTGCTGTTATAGCAAATAATTTTGAAAAAGGAAATTACTATTTACAGTTGGAAACTCCTTATGATACTTATAACTGTGATTTTAGACATGTCCCTGATACAAATTATGCTTATATAAAAATCGCTGATGGATGTAACAGAAATTGTAATTTCTGTTCTATCCCTTATTTCAAAGGTAAACCTGCAAGTAGAGAAATAGAAGACATAGTAAACGAAGCTAAATTTCTCGTGGATAACGGAATAAAGGAAATTATCTTAGTCTCACAGGACAACACTCTTTACGGTGCAGATTTATACAGAAAACAGTCTTTGCCAGAGTTGTTGAACAAGATAAATCAAATAGAAGGTGATTTCTGGGTAAGGGTTATGTACTTACACCCAGATTTTATAAATGACGAGATAATAAACGCAATTCACAACAATGAAAAAGTGTTAAACTATTTTGATATTCCTGTCCAAAATGGTTCTGATAATGTTTTAAAACTAATGGGTAGAGTTAGAATGAAAGACAAAATAAAAGAAATTGTAAAAAAAGCCAAGGCAAATGGTTCTGCTGTTAGAACTACTATTTTACTTGGTTTCCCTGGTGAAACAGACCAGGATTTCAAAGAAACTATGGATTTCATAGACGAAATCGAATTTGATAGATTAGGTGTGTTTTCATTTTCCCCTGAAGAAGGGACTCCCGCTTTCGATTTTGATTATGAAGTTGATGAAGGAACAAAAGATCAAAGGGTTGATGCTTTACTTGAGCTTCAAAAGGCTATTTCAGAAGATATAATGGAAAAATATATTGGTAAAACTTTAGACGTTTTAGTAGAAGAATATTCTGACGGAGTTTATATTGGCAGATCATTTTTAGACGCACCTGAAATAGATGGAAATGTATTTTTCAAGACAGATAAAAAGATTGAATTAGGTTCTTTTGTAAAAGTAAAGATAACGAACTCTCTTGACTACGATTTGGAAGGAGAAT
>Ga0182234_10328_pt1 | contig 12732 bp, 13 predicted proteins | sample hydfratesGB_TM_A_FD_145595 | JGI IMG/M metagenome (GOLD analysis project Ga0182234, IMG submission 145595) | Subsurface microbial communities from deep shales in Ohio, USA - hydraulic fracturing test GB_TM_A | ecosystem: Environmental > Aquatic > Deep subsurface > Shale gas/oil reservoir >...
TTAAAGCGGGTTTCTTTATTTCACTTTTTTTCATTTTTTAACCACCTTCATTATATATTTATCATATTAGTTAAATTTTACACTATATTTATGATATCTTTTAAACAGCTTAAAATCAAGGGAGAATAAGAGCTAAATAGTATTTTTAAAAGTCCTTTTGATTTTCTGAAATATAAGTGAAACGCAAAATTATTTTGACAAATATTCGGAAAAATCTTATAATTTATTTAGATAGATGGGTAAAATTAAGTTAGACAGTAAAATTAAAAGGAGTGGTATAATGGCAGATGTAGAGAATCGTGTTCCTGAAAATGTTGCTGGTGATTACTATGTTGACGATCAATGTATAGCCTGTGGTATTTGTGTTGGAGAAGCTCCAGATAATTTTGAAATGGGTGGAGATTATGCTTATGTCTATAAACAGCCTGAAAATGAAGCTGAAAAAACGGCCTGTGAAAGTGCCCTAGAAGCCTGCCCAGTTGATGCAATCGGCAGTGACGGTTAAAATAAAAAAGTACTTATTGAGGAGGGTTAAATCCCTCCTTTTTTATTTATTTGTTGACTTATGTTCATAATCTGCATATAATTTCATTGAGGTGATGAAAATGAAAATAAAATATGAATGTTATCCCTGTATTTTAAGACAGAGCATCGAATCAGCTGAGATGATCGAAGTTGATGATCAGAAAATGAAGCAGATTATCAAGCACTTTGGTGAGATCCTAAGTCCAGCTCTGGACAAAGACTTTACTGCTCCTATGCTTGCTGCTGAAATGCAGAAATATATTAAAAATTTGACTGAGGTGGAAGATCCATATTTTAATTTAAAAGAAAAAAATTTAATCCAGGCCAAGAAACTGCTGCCGCTGGTAGAGGAAGAAATTAAAGCTGCAGAAGATCCACTTTTAGCAGCTCTATTAATGTCAGCAATGGGTAATTCTATTGACGCTGGGGTATCTCTCAATGTTAACATCAAAGAAAATATTGACCAGGCAATAGAGGATTCATTTGCCCACAGTGATTACCCTCGTTTTAAAGATGAACTTCAAACAGCAAAAAACTTACTCATAATTGCTGATAATACAGGTGAGGCTCTTTTTGACCGCCTGTTATTAAAAGAGTTAAAACCATATAATTTAAAGATTACATATGCAGTTAGAGAGATCCCTATTTTAAACGATATTACCGCAGAAAAAGCTGAAGAACTTGGAATTGGCGAATATGCGGAAATAATTAAGAGCGGTACAACTGCTCCGGGAATGCTGATGGAAGAAGCCTCAGCAGAATTTTTAGAGGCCTATCAAAATGCTGATCTTGTAATTTCTAAGGGGCAGGGGAATTTAGAAGGTCTGCTTGATATTGAGGAAGATATTTACTTCTTATTAAAAGCTAAATGTGAGATTATCGCGGAAGTTTTAGATGTCGGGCTTAATGATTTTGTTTTTCTTTACCGCTAAGATTTAATTTATTTAAATTATCTGAGGTGAAAAATTATGGATTTAAACGATTTAAATTCTAAAAAAGTCTATCAGGCCGCTCAAATTCTTAATTTGAGAGAAAAGGAACCAATGACAGAGATAAAGAAAAAGCACAGGTCTTTAATTAAAAAATGGCATCCGGATCAATGTGATAAAGAGCCGAAAATTTGTCAGCAGAAAATCAAAGAAATTAATGAAGCTTTTAAAGTTATAAAAGATTACTGCAGCAATTATTTATATAATTTTAAAGAAGGAAAAATAATTGAAAATTTGCCTAGAGATATTCAAAGTGATGAACGCCTACAGAGGCAGTTTGGTAATGATTCATTATGGGGTTAAATATAATCTTGAGTAATCTACTTACTATTTAAAATAGCTAAAAAATATTATCATATACTCAGCAGGGCAGGATATTATATCTTTGATATAAATAGGAGGTAGATTTAATGGATTATTTATTTGTAACTTCGATTTTATTACTGGCGGTATTTGGTCTAAGTGCCAATGCTCTAGCTCAGGAAGTAATTCCCTATGATCAAAAGCTGAATGAATTAGAAACAGAGACTGCTACTTTTGGTCTCGGCTGTTTCTGGGGTCCTGACGGATCATTTGGTGCTTTAGAAGGGGTAGTTAGAACTCGAGTTGGCTATGCAGGTGGAGAAATGAAAGATCCAAGATATACAAAAATAGGTGACCACACAGAAACTGTTCAGATCGATTATGATCCAGATCAGATTTCTTATAGGGAGCTGGTGGAGATTTTCTTCAACAGCCATAATGCATTTGCTGAAGCCTATTCAAGACAGTATGCTTCATTAATTCTCTATCATAACGAGGATCAGCGGCAAACTGCTCTAGAGGTAAAAGAAAGTTTAGAAGCTGAAAAAAATCGTAAAGTAAAAACAATGATTAAAGAATTAGATAGATTTTATTTAGCAGAAAATTACCATCAGAAATTTAGATTACAGCAGAAAACTGAATTTAGAGACCATTACTTTGAAATGATGAAGATTGAGGAATTTATAAATTCTCCAACTATCAGTAAAATAAATGGTTATGTTAGTGGTAAGGGTGAGCGCGATAATATTATTCAAAACATCGGTGACTTTGCCCTGACATCTGAACTGCAGGAGGAACTTTTAAGATTAAACGGAATTGATCCGGAAGAATGTACAACCTTCTGTAAAACAGAAGATGCTGATTCGGTTGTGATCAACGAAGAGGAAAGCGATGCCGAATTAAGAGCACGTTTAACAGATCTGCAGTATAAGGTGACTCAGCTTGATGCAACTGAGCCTGCATTTAACAATAAATACTGGGATAATAAAGAGCCGGGCATTTATGTTGATGTAGTTTCAGGAGAGCCACTTTTTTCTTCAACAGATAAATTTGAGTCTGGTTCAGGTTGGCCGAGCTTCACCAAACCCCTGGTTGAAGAAAATATAGTTGAAGTAGAAGATACCTCTTTCTGGATGAGAAGGATTGAGGTTCGAAGCAGAAATGCAGATTCTCACTTAGGACATGTTTTTGAAGATGGTCCTCAACCAACAGGACTCCGCTACTGTATAAATTCAGCTGCTTTAAACTTTATTCCAGCTGAAGATCTAGCTGAGGAAGGTTATGAGGAGTTCGAATATCTTTTTGAGTAAAAAAACGTGCACCTTCCGGGTACAGGACCATTATCTGGAAAATATTCAAAAATAAATTTAAAAAGCAAAAAAGGGCGGAGTTAATCCGCCCTCATTAATTCATTATGTTTAGTTTAACTAGAATTTAATTAGATTTATTCAGCAACCTTAAAAGTAGGAACATCTTCTTTTTCTTTTGCTGCATCAATTAATTCTTTGACCCGCATGACATCTCCTTCGTCAAATTTAGAAAGATCATCATTATTATTAATTGACTCATAAATTTTATCAAAATCTTCATAAGCGATACCAAATTCTTTTTCATCTCGGTCGCTTTCATCTCCACGACAACCGCCAGTTGGAGGACGATTAATAATTTTTTCTGGAACACCTAGAACTTCTGCCAGTTCCCAGACCTGTGTTTTATTTAAATCACCGATTGGTCTCATGTCTGTAGCACCATCACCGTAAAGTGTATAATAGCCTGCTAAAATCTCACTTTTGTTGCTTGTACCCATTACAACGTAATTTTTCTTTTCAGCTATATAATAAAGAGTCATCATTCTAAGTCTTGTCTGAATATTTTGTTCAGCCGGATTGGTAGTTGGAATCTTAGTTTGAGGCCAGTGTTCTCTTTTGCTTTCCTCAATATCGATACTCTTTAATCTATTTTCCAGTGGCTCATTAATTTCTTTCATATTAACCTTTAAGGTTTCAATATCAAATTTATCTGCTAAAAGTTCAGCATATTCTACATCTTTGGTTACTGTTCCATTAGCCGGAAGCATAACTCCTAGTACGTTATCGCCAAATGCTTCTTTTGCCAGAGCGCCAACAACTGAAGAGTCAATACCTCCACTAAGTCCTACTACAACACCATCTGCGTTTCTTTTTTCAACTTCCTGCTTCATCCAATTCTGAATTTCCTGACTTAAATTTTCATCAATCATCTTTGACTATACCTCCTAAAGAAAAATTAATTTAATCTTTCTTTATTAATTCCACCATAGATTATAGGAAAGAAAAGTTAAGCTGTCAAGATATAGAGACTCAATATAAATGATTAGAACCTTTAAGAATTAATTAAATACATAATACTTTCTAATACTCCATTCAAGTAGTTGAAACTAACTAATTAGAACTTAAATCTGTAGTTAAATTAAATAATATTTTGAAAATTAATCTATGCAAAAATTTGCTTTTCTCAGCTTAAAAAAGGATAAATCATCTGCTTCTAGAATTATAATAATGTTAAGAGCAACAAGAACTGAGCTTTATTTTTAATGATTATCAAAAGGAGGAGCTTTTATGAAATATAATGTAGCTGGAATTGAACTGCAGTTGATTCAAGGAGATATAGCAGCTCAAGATGATATTGAGGCTGTGGTAAATGCGGCTAATGCTCAGTTGAAAACTGGAGGAGGAGTAGCAGGGGCAATCCATCAAGCAGCTGGTCCGGAATTAGAAGAAGCCTGTCGTGAGCTGGCTCCGATTCAGGTAGGAGAAGCTGTAATTACATCAGCCTTTGGGCTGCCAAATCAATATGTGATTCACACTTTAGGTCCTGTCTATGGTCAGGATAAACCAGAATCAGAACTACTGGCCAGATGCTATCAGAATTCCTTACATTTGGTTGAGGAGTGTCAGCTGAAAAGTGTTGCTTTTCCTGCCATTTCAACAGGTGCTTTTGGTTATCCGATTAAAGAGGCTGCAGAAATTTCTCTAAAAACCGTTAAAGAGATTGCAGAAGAACTGAAAAAAATCAAACTGATCCGTTTTGTACTTTACAGCAGCAGTGATTTTAATGAATACAAAAAAGCTGCAGAAAAGATATTTGAATAAGAAGACTGATCTTTTAGTTATAATAACAAAAATTAACGATTAAAAGCTATATTTAGAAATGAAATTGATGAGAAACTGGGGGGAGAAAATGTTAATTGATCTAAGTTATGAAATTTATTCTGGGATGCCTGTTTATCCGGGTGATATAGAAGTTGAGCTGGAAAATGACAAGAAAGTTAAAAATGATGGTTATGCAAATCATAATCTCAAAATGGGAATGCATGCCGGCACTCATCTTGATTTACCCTCCCATATGCTCGAAGATCAGCAGAGAATTTCAGATATTTCTTTAAATTATTTAAGCGGCCAGGCTAAACTTTTTAATGCAGTTGGTGAAAAAGTGATTACTTTAAAAAATGAGTCTAGAGAGCTAATTGAAAAAGATGATATGGTAATTATCAATACTGGTTTTGCTGCTAAATATGGTAAAAAGGAATACTACAGAGAACATCCAGTGCTTTCTGAAGAGTTGGTAGAATTCTTTATTCAAAAAGAAATTAAACTTTTGGGATTTGATATGCCCTCACCTGATCGAAGTCCTTTTAAAATTCACCACAAATTATTTAATAATAATATTTTTATTTTAGAAAATCTCTGTAATTTAGATAAATTATCAGAAGTAAAAACTTTTAAATTAATTATTTTCCCGCTTAAAGTTAGAGCAGAAGCGGCTCCGTGCCGTGTGGCAGCAGAAATTTAATTATAAATTGGAAAAATATAAAGAAATTATTTGACAATTCAAAACTGGTATGTTAGTGTTATTAGTATATTAAACAGGTGGTGACTTTATATGAATTTAGCATATCATAAAAAATATAATAATTTAAATATGAAAGATTATGTGTACAATGTTTTAAAAGATAACATAATGAACTTAACTATAAAACCAAGAACAATTTTAAGAAAAAAAGAAATTGCAAAAGAATTTAATGTAAGTCGAACTCCAATTAGAGAGGCTTTTGTTAAACTTAAAGAAGAGGGATTAATTGATGTTTATCCACAAAGGGGAACCTTTGTTTCTTATATTGATTTAAACAAAGTTCAGGAAGCTAAATTTATGAGAGAAGCTTTAGAAACCAAGATAGTAAAATTAGCATGTGATATTTTTCCTGAGGAGAAAATATTTGATTTAGAGACAAATCTGAAAGTACAGGAAATGAGTCTGCACCAGAATAACTATATGAAATTATATGAGTATGATAATGAATTTCACAAAATGTTATTTGAAGGCTGTAACATGGGTAATATATGGACTGCTATAGAGCAGATTAGCAGTCATTTAAATAGGATGAGAATGTTGAGTTTATCTGCAGATTTTAATAGATCTGATGTTATTGAAGATCATCAAAAAATTATAACTGCTATTAAAAATAGAGATTCTGAAAATGCATTAAAAACTATGAATTCACATATTAGTAGAATTAAATTTGATCAGGAAAAATTAAAAAAAGATTATCCTGATTATTTTAAAATGTAAAAATTTTAATCACACTAACATGTTAGTATGATTAAAATAAAAAGGAGGGGTAGAAAACTTAGATTAGGTAGTTTTGTTTTCTGATAGGCAAATATAATTTAAAGGGGAGAGATAATATGAAAAAAACATCAATTATAATGTTAACATTTTTATTGGTTACTGTCTTTATGAATGTAGGTAATATAAGTGTTGAAGCAAAATCTGATTATTTATTAAAACTTTCAACACAGTTGAATGAATCTGACCCATTAGTGGATGGATTCAAAGAATTCAAGAAAAATGTTGAAGAAAGAACTGATGGTAATTTATTGATTGAAATTTATCCTAGTGCTCAATTAGGCTCAGATGAAGATGTTATTGAACAAACTCGTATGGGAGTGAATGTTGCTTTATTAACAGATGGTGGAAGAATGGCCAATTATGTTAAAGACATTGGTGTTATTGGGATGCCTTATATTGTAGATAATTATGATGAAATACTTGACCTAGTTAATACTCAATCATTTAAAGAATGGGAAGAAGAATTGGCTAATAATCATGGGTTGCAAGTTTTAGCCTTTAATTGGTATCATGGTCCAAGACACTTTTTAACAAATGAGCCTGTAAGAAAACCTGAAGATCTGAATGGAGTTAGAGTAAGAACTCCTGGTGCTCCAGTTTGGCAAGAATCAATAAAAGCAATGGGAGCCACCCCAGTAGCACTTGGTTGGACTGAAGTTTATACTGCAATGCAGCAAGATGTAATTGATGGTGCAGAAGCTCAACATTTAGCTTCATATAATTCTCGTTTGTATGAAGTGATTAATTATATTAATAAAACTTCACATTTCCAATTAATTAATGGGATTGTAGTTGGCGATAAGTGGTTCAATTCATTGCCTGAAGAGTATCAGAACATAGTTTTGGAAGAAGCTAAAAAAGCTGGTGAAAATACAGCTAGAAAAGTAATTAAATTAGCTGATGATTATGAAGATAGAATGGTTGAAGAGGGCATGAAAGTAATAGATTCAGACACAGAAGCATTTAAAAATGCTGCCCAACAAGCATATGAAGAGCTAGAATTTGTAGAATTAAAAGAAAAACTTTATGAAGAAATGAATAAATAAATTTATTATATTGGCTGATCATATTAATTTGGTCAGCCAATATATATCATAAAAATTAGAAGGAGATAAAATGAAAAATATTTATAAAAAATTAATTGTTTTTGAAGAATTGATTACTAAAATATTTTTATGTGTAATAATATTGTTAGTTTTTATTGCTGCTCTTATGAGGTCGATAAAACTTCCATTGAATTGGGCAGTGGATATTGCCCAGCTCCTTTTTGCTTGGACAATTTTTATTGGAGCTGACATAGCAATGAGAAGAAAAAAATTAATGGGAGTAGATATTATAACAGAAAAATTATCTAAAAAATTACATAAGGCAATTAAGCTTCTTTTTAGTTTAATAATTATTATATTCTTATCATTATTACTTTTTTATGGAATTCAATTATCTATAGAAAATTATGCAAGAACATTTCAGAGCCTGCAAATAAGTTACTCTTGGGCTACATTAAGTGCACCTATAGGAGCTCTATTAATGATTATAACTACTTTATTACAAATAAAAAATATTATTATAAATTAAAAGTTACTTAGAGAGGAGTTATGTTAGTGTTATATGTACTTATATTTTTTGTAATTTTTTTATTACTTGGGATGCCAGTTGCTTTTACAATTGGAATTTCTGGAGCAATTTTCTTTATTCAAAATCAATATGTTCCTTTTTCGATAGTGGCTCAAAAAGCAGTTAGTGCTACTCAATCATTTCCCCTTTTAGCAATCCCATTTTTTATTTTAGCAGGCAATTTGATGAATTCAACAGGTATTACCCCTAGATTAATTAAACTTGCAACTGCAGCTACTGGCCACATGAGTGGTGGATTAGCACAAGTCAGTGTTGTTCTTAGTAGTTTAATGGGAGGAATATCAGGATCTGCAACTGCAGACGCTGCAATGGAAGCAAGAATTTTAGGTCCTGACATGATATCTAGAGGTTATTCACGGGGCTATGCAGCAGCGGCTGTAAGTTTACCTTCTCTTATCACAGCTACTATACCACCAAGTATGGGTCTAATTATTTATGGATTTGTTGGTGAAGTATCAATAGGACGCTTATTTGCAGCAGGATTAATTCCAGGCTTATTAATGATGACCTTTTTGATGATAGCAGTTAGTATATCTTCTAAGAAAAAAGGATATAAACCAGTTAGAGAAAAAAAAGCAACATTTAAAGAATTAATGATTGCATTAAAAGATAGTATATGGGCAGTTATTTTCCCCCTTATATTAATTATTGGTATAAGGTTTGGAATATTCACTCCTTCGGAAGCAGGCGCTTTTGCAGCAGTTTATGCATTATTTGTTGGTATTTTTGTATATAAAGAATTAACATGGAAAAAATTTATAAATGTATTAGATAGTACAGTGGAAGATTTAGGTGCTATTATGTTAATTATATCATTTGCTGGAATTTTTGGATACGGAATCGTTTATGATCGAATTCCTGTGGTTTTATCAGGTTTTATAACTAATATTACAACTAATCCAATTATGTTACTTTTTATTATTTTAATTTTCCTGGCTTTATGTGGTATGTTTATTGAAACTACAGCTTTAGTTTTAATATTAACTCCAATATTTTTACCAATAGTACAACAGGTTGGAATAGATCCGGTACATTTTGGAATACTTATGATGACAATTGTAACAATGGAGATATTAACTCCACCAGTTGGTGTAGCTATGTATACAGTTTGTTCGATATTGGACTGCCCAACTGAAGAGTATACAAAAGAATCTATACCATTTTTTATTGCAATTATTTCAGAATTAATAATTTTAGCATTGTTTCCTGATTTAGTTTTATTTTTACCGAATTTGATATTTGGCTAGATTAATAATTTTATAATATAAAAAGTTGGTGATGTAAATGAAAATGATATTTCGCTGGTTTGGCGAAAATGATGATAGTGTTAGTTTGAAAGAAATAAAACAAATACCTGGTATGACAGGAATAGTAAGTGCTTTATCTGATATACCTGTTGGAGAAGTATGGCCTTTAGACAGAATTAAAAAGCTTAAAAAGACAATTAATAAAGCGGGACTTGAACTTGAAGTTATTGAAAGTGTTAATGTACATGAAGATATAAAATTAGGATTGTCCTCACGGGATAAGTATATTGAAAATTATAAAACAACTTTAAAGAATCTTGCCTCAGAAGGTATAAAAGTTGTCTGTTATAATTTTATGCCAGTTTTTGATTGGCTTCGATCTGATCTGGCTGAAGAGCTTGAAGATGGTTCAACTACAATGGCTTATGATGAAGAATGGATAAATAACACTGATCCTGTAAAACTTGTTGAAGAATTTGATAAAGAATCTCAGGGTTTTTCATTACCTGGTTGGGAGCCTGAAAGATTGGCTGAACTTAAAGACATTATGGAGCAGTATAAAGAAATTGATGAAGAACAGTTATTTGACAATCTTAAGTACTTTTTAAAAAGAATATTGCCTGTCTGTGAAGAATATGATATTAAAATGGCTATTCATCCAGATGATCCACCTTGGCCGATTTATGGACTACCCAGAATTATGACAGGTAAAGAAAATATTCGTAAATTAATGAGTGCAGTTGATAGTCCTTATAATGGAATATCTCTATGCAGTGGTTCTTTAGGCTCAAATCCAGACAACAGTGTTCCTGATTTAATTAGAGAGTTTGGTAACCGAATTCACTTTGGGCATGTTAGAAACTTAAAATTTGATGGAGAAGGTAAATTTCATGAGACTTCCCATCTATCAAGTGATGGCTCTTTAGACTTATTTGAAATTATGAAAGCATATTTTGATATAGGATTTGAAGGATATATTAGACCCGACCATGGACGTATGATCTGGGGAGAAAAGGCCAGACCTGGATACGGTTTGTATGATAGAGCACTTGGTGCTACATATATTAATGGTTTGTGGGAAGCAATTAAAAAGATGAATAAGTAGTAATCTAAATAAGGGAATTCTCTGGCTAACCTATTAATTAAAAAGAGAATTCCTTTTACTATATTAAAAATATTATATTAAGGGTGAATTACTTATGTTAAAACTTAAAAAAGAAGAATTAAAAGATCAAGCTCAGTGGGAAGAAGCTGGAATAAAGCCACCACAGTTTGATTATCAAAACTTAATTGATAACACAAAGGAAAAACCTGAATGGGTACATTTTGGTGCCGGCAACATTTTCAGAGCTTTTATTGCCCGTCTGCAGCAGGAACTTTTAAATGAGGGTGAGGTTGAAACAGGGATTATAGCTGCTGAAGGCTTTGATTACGAGATTATAGATAAAGTTTATGCACCGGCAGATAATCTAAGTCTGGTTGTAAAGATGTCGGCTGATGGCAGTTTAGAAAAAACTCTACTGGCCAGTATTACTGAAGGCTTAAAAGCGGATTCCAGCTTTGAAAAAGACTGGGATGAACTTAAAGAAATTTTTAAGAAGCCAAGCTTAAAAATGGCCAGTTTTACAGTTACAGAAAAAGGATATGCTTTAGATAATATGGACGGAGAATTTTTTCCTTTTGTTTTAGAAGATTTTAAGACCGGACCTGAAGGAGAGTTAAATCATCTAATGGCTAAAGTAACAGCCTTAGCTTATGAGCGCTTTAAAGCAGGTGCTTATCCTTTCGCTTTTGCCAGTATGGATAACTGTTCCCATAATGGTCAGAAACTGAAAGATGCTGTAATAACTGTGGCAGAAAAATGGTTAGAAAACGATTTGGTTGAAGAAGGTTTTCTAGGGTATTTAAATGATGAATCCAAAGTTGGATTTCCCTGGTCAATGATCGATAAAATAACACCAGGACCTGCACCAGAAGTACAGCAGAAGCTGAAAGAGCTTGGTTTTGAAAACACAGATATTGTAAAAACTAATAAAAACACAGAGATTGCTGCTTTTGTAAATGCTGAAGCACCAGAATATCTTGTTATAGAAGATAATTTTCCCAATGGCAGGATTCCTTTAGATAAAGCAGGTGCAATCTATACAGACAGAGATACAGTTAACCAGGTAGAAACTATGAAGGTAACAACCTGCCTCAATCCACTGCATACAGCGATGGCAGTTTACGGCTGTCTTCTAGGCCACACATCAATTGCAGAAGAGATGGAAGATCAGGAAATCAGAGCCTTAGTTGAGCAGATAGGTTACAAAGAAGGCCTGCCAGTTGTTGTAGACCCGGGAGTGCTTGATCCAAAAGATTTTATAGATGAGGTAGTTAAAGAAAGACTAGTTAACCCTTATATTCCTGATACACCTCAGAGAATAGCTAAAGATACTTCACAAAAGGTGGCTATCCGCTTTGGAGAAACAATCAAATCTTATCGTGATGCCAAAGACTTAGACCCAGCAGATTTAGTTGTAGTACCACTTGCAATTGCAGGTTGGTTGAGATATCTCCTTGCAGTAGATGATGAAGGGAATGAAATGCCTTTAAGCTCAGATCCAATGTTAGATGAACTGACACCTCAGTTAGAGGGAATTAAGATCGGCAACCCTGATTCTGTAGAAGATAAGCTTCATAATATCTTGAGTAATGATAATTTAATGGGCTCAGACTTATATGAAGTAGGACTGGGAGAAAAAATAGAAGGATATTTTAAAGAGATGATAGCAGAAGAGGGAGCAGTTAGAGCTACCTTAAATAAATATCTTCTTTAAGTTAAAATTAGGATACTGTTGAATTTGGTCTGTTTTAGATAAATTTAATTTGACAGCTTCAAATCTATCTGCTAATATATAAATTGTAATTAAAATTCGAATATATGGATTATATGACTGGCGGATAAATATGGGTTTAACCATAGGGGAATATAATCTTTAATAAGTCGCCCGCCTGGATATTGAATTAATTCTTTATCCAGGGGGGCGATTTTTTGTTTAACTGCAGATTTTAGTCTTAAACCAAGCAAATGTAATCTAATTTACAATAAGCCGGAAATTTAAAAACATAGTAAAGCACTCAAGATTTGACGTTGGAAAAATATTCTGCTAAGATTAGAGTAGAATTCAGCTTAAGAGATATTTCAAAAACTAAGTTCTTAACTCAAAGTAAAAACTATCTAATATCTTTTAAGCATCCAATAAGCTTATAAGACTAAAAGGGAGGATTTTAAATGAAATTTGATACTTTAGAACTAAAGGGTCAAAGGTGGGAAGAAGAAATTGACGTTCGGGATTTTGTTCAGCAGAATTATACTCCTTATA
>Ga0182234_10338_pt1 | contig 12484 bp, 9 predicted proteins | sample hydfratesGB_TM_A_FD_145595 | JGI IMG/M metagenome (GOLD analysis project Ga0182234, IMG submission 145595) | Subsurface microbial communities from deep shales in Ohio, USA - hydraulic fracturing test GB_TM_A | ecosystem: Environmental > Aquatic > Deep subsurface > Shale gas/oil reservoir > Produced...
TGGCTCTTTGACAAATGTTGTGAAATCTAAATAGCACCGTTTGAATCAAGTTATCTCTTTAATTTTTTGAATTGCTCTTAAATACTTAGCAATGATAAAAATACTCGGCGTTTTAAGTTCTCAACTTTAGGGACACCGTAGCCAATTCTTTTAATCAATTTAATTTTATTGTTTAATCCTTCAGCAAATCCGTTGGTTATTCTGGTTCTGAAATAGTTAATTATATTTTCTTCCCAGTTTTTAACTGTTCTTTTAGCTTTATAGAATAGATTTAATTTAGCCTGGCTAACTTTTTCATACCAGTGATTTAAAGCTTCAATAGACTCTTTAATATCAGGTATCTGGAGTAGATCTCTGAATTCTTCTTTTAGCTCCCACGCTTTTTCTAAAGCAGGAGATAGTTTAAAGATTTCTATCAGCCGCTGGTGGCTGTCATCATCAAGGTCTTCACCAGCCATTAATAGAGTGAGTCTAGACTTATAGAACTTCTTTCTATTGGCAGCAGTCTGTTTATCCTGTTTTTGGATTCTGAGCTTATCCAGGGCATTATTAATGGCTGTAACTAAATGGAACTTATCAACCACTATCTGTGCATTGGGAAAAACCGTTTCTGCAACAGCTTTATATGGGCTCCACATATCCATGGAGAAGTATTTGATCTGTTCCCGCAGCTTTTTAGGCCAGGTATTGAAGTACTCGATTAGATCTTTCTTTTTACGGGAAGATAAGATATCAATTAGCTTACCATTAATCGGATCAGTTAAAGCGACAGCATATTTATGTTTCTTCTTAATTGCAAATTCATCAATACTGATAGCTTCAATCTCATCTAAAGTTGCAAGCTGAGCTTCTTCGATCAGAGTGTCTAATTGACTGTGTACCGAGTTTTGAATGCTGGTATAGCTTAGATCATTTTCTCTGGCTACTCTTGAGTAATCACGGCTATCAGTTTGTTTTAGAAGATATACTTTAAAACGCTCAGTTTTTCTTGAATATCTTGAAATACTCTTTATTCTTTTAGGTATTGCTCTTTTGCCGCAATGATCGCAGCTATAACGTTTTTTAACCAGTTTGATAGTTACTTTTTTATCTCTTAAAGGAACATCCTGAATATCTTGTGGGCGCCTATCATGAACTTTATCTGCTTTTTTACCACAGATAGGACATTTAACATGATCATTTTTATAATCAGCTATAAAAACTAAATATTCCTCTGTTTTAATTAATTCTGTTGCAACAAGGTCTGGTAAATCTAATAAATCTGTGATAAGCTTATTATGCATTTGCTTGACTCCTTTTTTGAATTTTTTGTTGTTGTAAATAACTAATTCAACGGAGCCAGGCAGATGCCTTTTTTTATTTAGATATTTTTAAATTTACATTTTTTTCTTCACAACATTAATTATACAACCAATAAAATTATTTTTCTTGCCCTAATTCTTTACTTTCTGCCTATCTAAATTATTATTCTTTTAAAGTGCAATTTTTAGACATACTTCTCCTGTAGGTGTCAGAATCTGTTTAAACAGCTTAAATAATTGGATTATTTATCATCGGGTCAGATATATTTCTTAATCCCTTAACCCAGTCCTGTCCTGATTTTGGTCCTTTAAGAGCAGGCATAGTTGCTCTTAGAACTTCAGATTCTGATCTTGAGTACTTTTTCTGCACATTATTATACGCTTTTCTTAAATCATCTGTCTTAAATTCCCAGTTAATCTTATTTAAATGCTTTTCCAAAGTATTATTTCTATCTGCTATTATTATCTTTGCTAAGTTTCTTGCTCCTTCTCTAGACCATCTCATACCTCTTTTTTTAAATCTGTTAGCTAAAACTTTATCTATATTGGATTCCATTGCTCCTAGACCTCTGATATCTTCCGGCAAACCCAGATCTTTCATCTTTTGTTCTCTCTTTTTATCCTGGATAAATTTCCAGTTTTTTAAGATGTATTTTTTAAGCTCATCAACTTTTTCTTTATCTTTCTTTTTATGCCTGTACTGTCGAGCTTTTTCCAAGTTTTTACGCATTTCATCTACATCATTTTCTTCTATATTATTCAATAGTTTAGGTACAAATTCTGAATTACCAAGTTTTCTAAAAAATTTCTTATTTAGATGATATTTATCTAAAAATCTAACTTCTATTTGAGGAATATATTCTCTACCTGTTGTTATCCATTCAGCTCCATCTCCACATAAAAGAGAAATGCTTGCATCATCAAAAATGTAGTCTTCATACATCTCAGCTGTAGTTTCCTTCCAGAACTCATCACTGCTGAATACTCCTCCATAATATTTTTTGCCTGTTAGTTTATATTCATCACTCATAGGATGTCTTTTTTTCCATCCCTGATAACTCATACCTAGTTTTAATTCACCTCTATTTTTATCATTAAGATTTTCGGCTAAATAAGCCCTTGATTGATAAGGCTTAATAGCACCTTCCAAAATTTTTCACCCCAATCCAAAACCAATATTTCTCTTTATCATTAAGCATCTTAAACAGAATAAAAACTGCGAATAATATACTTTTATTCAGATATATTAACTCCAGAAAGCACCAGAGTCTTTAAATCATGATTTTGAAGCTTGACTTTTTCATTTAAGTCATTTTTCCGGCCATCCATAATTAAATATAGGGACATATTTTTGCCCTAAATACTAAATCAGGATGGTGTTATTTATGTTTAAAACAGAACGTTCCCACAAAGAGTTTCAGAATCATTTATTCTTCCTGCTTAACCTCTATTACGCCAATGGTCACTTCTTTAAAACTGTCTTTTTAAATGCAGCTGTCATTTTAAAAGTCTTTTTTACTGACCTTGTTTCTGTCCGGCACATTCTGCTTTCTACCTATCATCCCCGTGGTGAAAAACCATGGGATCCTGTCTGCCTTTTCCGTTCCTACTGGCTGATGTGCCAGTATGGTGACGGCGGCTCCATTACCCGCTGGGTTAAAAAGCTAAAAAGCGAACCATTCTGGGCTATCATCTCAGGTTTTTATCCTGATAATGTGCCTGGAGTTGGTACTTTTTACGATTTTGAAGACAGGCTCTGTGATTTTGATTCAGGTAAACGAGTTGAACGCTGCACTAAAATGCATAAGCCTCTTTCAAAGCCCAAAAAGAAACTGAAAAAGAACCAGAAACAGCCGCCAAAACACCAGGGTGTGGTCCAGAGGCTGGTTAACCGCATCCTCAGAGACGAAGATAAACCTCAGCCTGAAAAAGCTGATAAATATCTTCAACAAATATTCAAAGAATGTTTTGTTCTATCCTCTGCCAGAAGGGGTCTCCTTGGAGATACTTCTAACCTGGCTGTTTCCGGTGACGGCATGGTTTTTGAAACCGGTGCTTCACCTATGGGCACCCGAGACTGTGACTGCCGTCAAAATGGTATTTTTAACTGCGGCTGTCCTCGCCGCTTTAGTGATCCCACTGCTACCTGGGGCTGGGACAGCTATCGTGATAGATATGTCTATGGCTACAGCAACTACACCTTTACAGCTGCTGATAGTTCCTATGATTTACCTGTTTATTCTGTGCTCAATCAGGCTGCAAGACATGATAGTGTATCTCATACCTCGGCTCTCTTTGAAATGTTAAATCTTTATCCTGAATTTAATTTTGGTAAAGATATTTTAGATAGTGCCCACGATAATTATGCCACCTATGACCTGCTTGATCACTGGGAGATTGAGCCTTTTATTGACCTTAATCAAAAAAACAAAGGGAATTTCAAATATGATCCACCTTTAAAAGTTAATGATGATGGTGTCCCCATCTGTAAAGGTGGTTTTCCGATGGTAAACTGGGGCTACATTAAAGAAAGCTGTCGTATTAAATGGAGATGTCCCCATGTTACTCATAAAAACTTTCATTGTCCCATCTTTAATTGTAGTGACTCAGATTATGGACGTACTGTTTATACCAAACCCGAGTGGGATAATCGCATATTTACTGCAACCCCACGCGGTTCACATAAATGGAAAAATGTGATGAAGAAAAGAACTTCTTCTGAAAGACGCAACAGCCGGGTGAAAACTGATTATGAGCTGGAAAATGATAATGTCCGCTCCAAATCCCGCTGGCTTATCAGAATAATCATGCGGGATGCAGCTATCCATGCTAATGCCTGGATTAAAGAGTCAGCTGTAACTCCAGAAGACTGGATTACCACCTGGTTTAACTATAGAGCAGCATAAATAATTACAATTATTTTAAACTATTTAGAGCTATTTTTTTAGAATAGCTTCCAGGTCCCGGGGAGAAGTGCGCCCATTTTTGGCTTAAATTTTTATAGAAATAGTTAATTTTAGTATGGAGTTTTCAAAGTTCAATTCTTTAACTTATTTATTGAAATAATTTACTTTTTTTCTATTGTTTTATGGCTTTAGCCGAGAATCCTCATCATCTTTCTGAAGTGGTATATGAATTCCATCTGCTGCCACATAAAGATGCTCTATTTCTTTTCTGTTTTCATATTTATCTTCAGGTATTAGTCCATCTACAAAAAGATCTTTTTGTTTTCTTTCAGCCTCTTTGCTGAGCTTAGCTCCTTCTTTTTGAACCCAGTTAAAAATTGCTGTATGACTGGTTGAACTCTCTAAGATATTATCAATCTTATCTGCAGCTTTTCTATATGGCAGTTCTTTTACTAAATCCAGTGCTATTTCTTTTAAAGCAGGTGACTGCCTCTCATTAGCAGGAATATTCAAATACTGATCCAGCAGAAATCTAAACTTATCATTGGAATCTTGGTAGTATCTCCTTTTGATAGTCACTTCACCAAAAAGAGTATCAATAGTTCTTTTTTTGATATCTTTAAGTTTAAATTTATCTTTATCTCTGTTTTCCATGATAGCCTGATCAATTTCCTCTAAGATCTTTTTAAATCTTTCTCTAGCTTCTTTACATACAATTCTAAAAATTTCTTTCTCTACATCCTTGAAATTAGTGTTGTTTTGTAATATTCTTAAATCAAGTTCCAAGGGGCCTCACTCCTTTCTTTAATTTTTGTCCTTGTGAGGCTCCTTCTTTATTTATATTAAAATTCCTGCCTATTTATTCAAATCAATTCTTAAAACCCACTTTTATTTTACACTAACATTAACTGATAAACTGCCAATAAATTTTAGCTAAAACCATAACCCCTTGCTTTATTGAAAATTGATTTAATGATGCTGCTGAAATAATTAACTCATTACTTATTTCGCGACTGAAAAAGTTTCTATAATCAGGTAATAAAAGAGAATTTTTTTCAGCAAAGACTTTAAAATCATGCTGATTAATATTTTGATTCAACAATAATTTAAAATAAAACAAAGAAGAAATGTCCGCAGTCTCAATACCTCTAAAATGATCCTTAATTGCTTCTCTTAATAAAACTTTCCTGTTATTTAAACGCTGTCTTAAAAATTTAACTCTTTTTTCTAGATAGCCATTATCAATATAATAACTTAAAAGATTATTAATTAAATTTTCTCCTGCAGATAGATTTTTATTATTTATAAAATTATCCAAAGAATATTTATTTAAATTTGAATTATTATCTGATGAATTTAAATAATAATCATCTAAATAGACTAATCCTAATTTTAAACCAGGAAAAACTCTATTTGTTAATGCTTGAATTAGAATAATTTGATTATCATATTTAGATTCTAAAAGTTCTTTTATTTTTTCATTGTTTTGATAAAGAGCAAAATACTCTAAAATAATTACTTTAAACTTAAGCATTTGAGAAAGTTCCAGCAAAGATTTTATTTTAGAAAGACTCCAATTTAAAATGCTTTCCTCAATAGAATCATCACTTATTATTAAATAGTCAATGGTATTATTTTCAAGATAGTCCATTAAGCTATCATAATCTGCCGAACTAATATGAATATTTGCATTTGGAGTAGAAAAAGAAACTTTATTGGTTTTGCTATTAATACTATGATCTTGCAAAAATAATTTAGTAAATAAAGAATTGTCACTACCACTTGTAAATAATAATTCGTTGTTTTTCCCGACTAAAGTAAATAATATTTCTTCTAATTGGGCTTCCGAATTATAATAAAGTTTGCTTTTAGTCAAATTTTCATGTTTTGATTTTAAAAGATGAAAATAATTATTTTTTTTAGCTTCAACTTTTTTAAAACTCTCACCTTTAAAATCTGAATAAAAACGATCAAAAATCAAATCCCATGCATATTCTTCTAGAAATTCTTTTCCATGCTCTGGACCACTAAAATCAATAGTCTTTTGAGAAGATAGAGACGGCTTAGAAGTTAAAATTCTGAGTCTTTGATCATCACTGTTATTTTTGAGAGCAGCAGCAGGAGCAATATAGCTCCCACTACCCTCTTTTTTGTAAATTAAATTTTCAGCTGCCAGTAAATCATAAGCTTTAACCACAGTTTCTGCATTCACACTAAGCCGGGAAGCAAGTTTTCTTATTGATGGCATTTTAGTATCAGGTGTATATTTATCTGCCAAAATTTCTGCCCGTATTGCTTCATAAATTTGGGTATATAAATTTTCTCTGCCATCTCTTTCTAAATCAATATCAAACATTTGGCTTCCCTCCAGTATAGTTTTTATTATAAGTCTTAATTCTATTCAAAATTATATTTTTAACATTTAATTAAACAGTTTCATTTTTTCTTTTGAAAAACTTTATTCCTTCATGTCCCATTAAGAATATAGCTCCTGCTAAAATAATTCTGCCCCAGTCTGCTAGAGTAACACCAGCAAAGCCAAGGAAATTATTTATTGGTGAATAAATTATTAATAGAACCATTACAATTGAAATTAAAATAGAATATAACATTTTAGTGTTATTAAAGAAATTTTTATTAAAGATACTCTCATATTCATAGCGGCGGGACATAATATTTACCCACTGAGAAAAAGCAATTGTTAAGAAGGAAATAGTCGTACCACGCGCATAAAGCTGAGTTCCTTCTTTTACCACTTCTGATTGACCATTAATAAATAGATAAAAATTAGTAAAAGCCAAACCACCCATTAATAATGCTAAAAATATTATTTCACTAAAGCTCTTTTTATTTACTATATGCTCATCCTGATCTCTTGGTGGTGATTTCATTAAATGCTCTGAAGCTGGGTCAAAGGTCAGTGCTGTCAGAGGTAAAATTTCAGCTAAAAGATCAATAGAAAGTATCTGAATAGCTAAAATCGGGATTGGAGTCCCTAATAATGCTGCAGCTAAAAGGCCTAAAAGTACTATTGTTAATTCAGCTCCGTTTGTAGTCAGAGATGCAATTACAGTTTTTTTCAGATTATTATAAATTGTTCTTCCTTCTTTAATTGCATAAACTAAAGTTGGATAACTGTCATCAAGTAAAATCAATTCTGAAGCTTCTTTAGAAACATCTGTACCCATCTGTCCCATTGCAACTCCAATATGGGCACTCTTTAAAGCTGGAGCATCATTTACACCATCACCAGTTACAGCAACAATTTTTTGCTGTTCTTTTAAGTTCTTAACAATTCTTAATTTGTTTTCTGGTGAAACTCGAGAAAATATGAGTGATTCATTTTCTTCCATAGTCTGCCGCAATTCATCCTCGCTCATTGCTTCTAAATCTTCACTAGTAAATACAGGCACATCCTCATCATCAACCGATAAACTGATTTCTTTACCTACTGCTTGAGCAGTAATTGCATGATCACCAGTCATAATGTAAGTGTCTATATGAGCATCATGTGATTCCTGAATGGCTTCTTTAACTCCTTCTTTTGGGGGATCAATCATAGCAACAAGACCTAAGAATATAACATCTTTTTCTATTTCTTCTAAAACATAATCAGTTTCATCATCTTCTAGTTTACGATAAGCAATTGCCAAAACCCGCATTGCATTTTTCGAATATTTTTCATTTAATTTATTTAATCTTTCCTCATCTTCTTCAGTAATCTCTACAACTTCTCCATCTTTTAAAATATGTTTAGATACAGAAAGAACACTACCTAAAGCACCTTTCATCTTAAGATAATTGCCATCTTCAAACTCTCGAATTGAGCTCATTCTTTTGCGGTCAGAATCAAAGCTAAACTCGTGTAATTCTGGATTTTCTTCATCTTCAGTTGGTGAACGGGTACCCAGTTTAGTTGAAAGTGTGATTAATGCAGCTTCGGTTGGATCACCAATTGCGTACCAGCCCGGATGTTCTTCGTCAGGCTCATGAATTTCTGCATTAGAAGCCATAGTTGCAGCATCAAAAATAATTTCCATTTCTGAAATTTCTTCTTCAGTCAGCGGCTCACCGTCTTCACCTAAAAGCTGACCTTCAGGTTCATAACCAAGGCCTGTTACTTCATATTCTTTACCATCAAAATATACTTTTTTAACTGTCATCTCATTTTTGGTCAGAGTACCTGTTTTATCTGTGCAAATTACATTTGTTGAACCAAGAGTTTCGGCCGAAGAAAGTTTTTTAACCACTGCATTTTTTTCTGCCAAACGGTCAACTCCCTGAGAAAGGGCTACTGTTACCTGCATTGGTAAAGCCTGAGGCACAACAGCAACTGCTATCCCTAAAGCATAAATTAAAGCAAAATTTAAACCATAACCCTGATAGATACTCACTCCAAATAAGGCCAACGCAATAACAACTGCAAAAACAGCGATTTTATTGGCTACTGACTGCAGCTCAGACTGCAGGGGAGATTTTGATTTATCTTCTTCCTGAGTCATGGAAGCAATTTTACCCATTTCAGTTTCCATACCAGTTCTGACAACAACACCTTTTGCTGAACCTGAGGCAACTGTAGTTCCTAAATAAGCCATATTGTCTCTATCTGCCAGTGGTTTTTCTTCTTTTATTTTATTAGACTGTTTCTCCTGCGGCATCGATTCACCGGTAAGAGATACATCGTTTGTTCTCAAATTGAAGGCTTCAATAATTCTTAAATCGGCTGGGATTTTATCTCCTTCTTCCAGACTAACAATATCACCAACTACTAGCTCTTCTTGAGCAATTTCTCCAATCTGATCATCTCTAATTACTTTAGAAGGAGATTTAACTAATTTATTTAATGAATCCATGATTTTTTCAGCTTTATATTCCTGTCTAAATCCAATAACTGAGTTGATTACTGCAATAATAACCATAATTGTACCATCTCGATAACTTCCAATTGCAAATGACATTACTGCCGCTACTAAAAGTAAAATCACCAGTACATCTTTAAACTGTTCTAAGAAAATTTTAACTAGAGATTTATCTGCTTTAGCCTGCAGTACATTTTTGCCATTTTCTTCGAGTCGTTTTTTTGCTTCTGCAGCAGTCAAACCTTTTTCTGAAGTTTCCAGTTCAGCAAGAATTTCCTGCGCCTTTTGTCTATAAAACATTTTTTCTGCCATATGACCACCTCTTCATTGTATTATTTTAGTATTTAATAATAATAATAACATTTTTAAAAATAATTTAAAGTTCCTGTTTTACAGTAAATTTCTTAATTTATCTTAAAATTTTCAACTTGGAAATATTTTTCATGCTGCTCTTTATGACCGGTTTCTTTAGCCAATCTGTAAATTTTATGATTTAAGAATTTTTTATCTTCCTGCTCCAATACATTTTTATCAAAACCACCTAAAATATAATGACTAAAGTGCCAAACCTGTTCTTTAATATCTTTTGGACTCCCTTCTGCAATAATTACTAAAGCATCAATTATAGATCCTGCAACTGAAACATCTTGATTTCCATAATGGCTTAATTGATAAAAAGTTTTATATAGTAAGTCCCAAAAAGAAATATCCTCTAATATAAAACATAATTCGTCTTTCTCATTATAATAATAAGTATTTTCTAGATTAGCAACTGCAATTCTGGATAAAACCCAACCTAACTGATTGATACAAAAAATTGCAGTATTTGGATCATTTATACCTGGCGAAATTGCCCTTAAGGCTACTTCAGTTAATTTCAGCAGTCCAAATTCTATATCATTTTTTTTGCTTCTCTCATTATTAATTACTAAATTACCTAATATTTTATTTTGTATTTCTTCAAGCTCTTCTTCATTAAATACCTCAGAATTTTTGTTAAGCTGCCAGAATTTAAAAACAATTGTATTTTCTGTTACATAATCTCCAATCATTTTTTCAGCTCGAATAATAATATCATATTCATTTGCAAGTTGAGTAAGTTCAATATCATAAATGACCTGGATATAACCACTTTGTTTTGGATTAACCCCACAGAACTCTCGATCAAGTTTTTCTTTCAAATTATCAGGCGGGTCATTACGAATCTGGTCATTATTATTATTTCTTGCCTCTATTTTATCTACAATTTCTATTACTTCTTCTTTCAGACTCTCAATTAATAAATTTACTTGAACTGAATTTGCTGCATGATGAATAAAATAAACAAAGTAACCAAGGCAAACAATAGCTACGATTACACCTATCATAGCCGAAAAGATTATAGCTTCTCCGCTTCCCTGCATACTGTCATCAATAAATAATAATGTTAAGATTGAATATATAAACCCTGCAATAAAAATTCCTAAGACTTTTAAGGTTACCTTATTCTTTAGAAAATCCTGCATAGTTCTGGGAGAAAATTGAGATGAATACATTGTTAAAACAACCATAATAGTTGAAAAAGATACTGTAATCATCGCAAATAAGGATCCGGCAATTGTTGATAGAATAGTTTTTGATAAATCATAAGATGTAAAAAAGTATGATGGTAATATGTTAATTAAAGTATTAGTATATTGATATTCTATAAAAATAACTGCAATTGATAAAATTGTCGCAGATATAGCATAAATTGAAGGAATGAAATATATTTTATTTTCTATATTATGCAGAAATTTAAATTTCAAAATTTACACATCCTCTATTATTTTCTTTACTTTTCCCTCTACCATTTAATTTCAACATAATTCAAGAATATCCTTTTTATATAATCGATAAAATCAATTATTAAATTTTCATATATAAAGAACAAAATGGCCTAACGGCCACCCTACTATAGAAGTTAATTAATATTTCTTTAGTAGGGTTTTATCTTTCAAATGTGTATTTAAACTTCATTTCCGCACCACATTCAGGACATGCCACACCTGGCATTTCTCCTTCTTTCAAATCTTTTCCCATTGCAAACTCATCTATTACATAGCCTGGAACTTCATCTTCCTCCCCACACTTAGGACATTCAAATTTATACCACTCTTTGTCTGTATCTTCTGGGGTATGGAATGGGATTTCCATATTTTCTTGCCAGTTTTTTTCTTTCATATCTTGGATCAACCTCCCAACTATTGCTTTTTATATATCTTCCACTATCATCGGTATGTTCTATATGATATAGAAAATCATATAATGGATGCCAGATCTCATACAACACCATCTCTTTACCACAGTTTTTACACCTTACTGGATCTTTTCCAAAACTTTTTATCATTCTTTCTCTCCAGCTTAGTGATCTAGTCTCTTTATGCTGCATGATTAATCTTAACTGTCTTCTTTTCATATATTTCCAGAGAGCTACTATCTTTTTCACTCTTTTGTTGTAGCCTCTTCTGTAGAGTCCATATCTTCTGGTCATCTTAAAATATTTTGGTGGAATATGCATTATTATTCTGCCAATAAATTGCATGGCTGATAACTCTAATTCCACTCTCTTTTTTGTTTTATGATCTTCATACCAGAACCTTACCTTTTTCCCATCATACTCTAAAATTCTATATTCTGCAATAGCTGGTCTGGCTAGATATCTTCCTATGTATTTTGCTGCTCCTCGAGCACTATTCATTCTACTTTCTGCATTCACATAAAAACCTTCTTTGTATCTTCTGTAGAAATATTTAATCAGATTTTGAACCTTTTGATTATCTGGAAATCTTTCTTTAAAAATATCTAAAAGCACTTTCTGCCATGCTTTTCTTAAGTATTTGTAGGAAAAGTATCCTACTTTACTCCACTGATGATATTTATCTAATGCTCCTTCTGCTATTAATGCATGCACATGCGGATTAAAGCTCATATCACGGCCGAAGGTATGAACTACTGTTATTATTCCAGCTTCATATTCATGAATTTTACCTTTTTCATCTATGTATCTTTGAATTAATTCTGCTACTTTATCACTTAGTTCTTTTATGATATCTCTCTGCCAGTAAATATATCCTCTTAATTCTTCAGGAACGGTAAATACCATGTGTCTATGGCTGACATCTAAGATCATATCAACCTGTTTGTCTACCCATTTATCTACATAGACTTTACCACATCTGGAGCAGAATCTACTTTTACAGCTGAAGCTGACAATATGCTCTTCACCACAATCCAGGCATTTATATTTAGCATAACCATTTTCTGGGTTACCTGTGATTTTGCAAATTAATCCAGTTAAATTATTCAGATTAAATCAGCCTAAATTGGCTAAAATTACAGCATAATTTTCAAATTAAATTAGTAAAAACAAAAATATTTTGCAGATTAAATTAGCAAG
>Ga0182234_10347_pt1 | contig 12175 bp, 18 predicted proteins | sample hydfratesGB_TM_A_FD_145595 | JGI IMG/M metagenome (GOLD analysis project Ga0182234, IMG submission 145595) | Subsurface microbial communities from deep shales in Ohio, USA - hydraulic fracturing test GB_TM_A | ecosystem: Environmental > Aquatic > Deep subsurface > Shale gas/oil reservoir >...
AATAGGGCTTCACCTTCTTTCGTGTTTTTTGGGTGCTACTATTAAATTCGACAAGATGGGGTGAAGCCCTTTTTATATCATTAAAATCTTTGTTATATCAAGGCGTATTTTTATGAAATTCGCTTATAATAGAAAAGGAGAATCTTTAAGTTGGATTACCATCAAAAAATTTTAGAGGAAATTAGAAAATATAAGCCGAACAGTCAGGCTGAGAAAAAATATAAGCGTCAAATTATAAATTTTTTAGCTAATAATGAAGATGACTATTTGCGAACTAATTCTAAGGGGCATTTAACAGCTTCTGCCTGGATAGTCAATCATCAGGGTGATAAGGTTCTACTTCACCATCATCAGGCACTAGATAAATGGATTCAACTGGGTGGACATTTAGAAGAGGGAGAATTAATTGAAGAAGCTGCTTTAAGAGAAGCTGCAGAAGAATCCGGTTTAAATTCACTTTCAGTAGTTGAGCAGAAAATATTTGATCTTGATGTTCATAAAATTCCTGCAGTTAAAAAGCAGGCTGAGCATTTTCATTATGACTTAAGAGTTTTATTGCAAGCAGATGCTGGAGAAGAATTAGAAAAGAGCAGCGAATCTAAGAATTTAAAATGGATTGATCTCAATAGAGTAGATAACTATGTCGATGAAGAATCAGTATTAAGGATGCTCAGAAAAACTAAAATGAAAATTTGATATTAAGGAGACAAAAATGAAAGTTAAAAAAATAGCAGAAGTTAGAAGTAAATATAAGGAACCTGTTGGTCCGGATGAGATGAAAAAGAATAGAAGTATAATTGAGGTTGAGGAAGAATACCTGGATGGTCTTGACAAAATAGAAGATTATGAATACCTGCAGATCCTTTTCTATTTTCATAAATCGGAAGGCTATGACCTAATCAGCAAAAGAAGAAAGGGGCCGGAAAGAGGTCTCTTTAGCTCCAGAAGTCCCCGCAGACCAACACCGATTGGGATTACAACTGTGGAATTATTGAAAAGAGAGGGTAATAAACTGCATGTCTATGGACTTGATGCGATAGATGGAACTCCAGTTATTGATATTAAACCTTACGCCTCATTTATGGATCAGCCAACTCTATCTCTGCAGAAGAAGACACCGCGCTACAGGATTAATAAATTGATCAGATATCAGAATCTTCATGATTTACTGCTTAAGACGGGAGAACTGCACGGACATTACTGTCCCTTTCTTGCCCTGGGAGTGCTGGCTGCTGCAGATGCCTTAAAGAGACTTGCTGCAGAAAATGATGGAATGGAGGATTTACTGGCTGTAGTGGAATCTAACAGCTGTTTTAGTGACGGTATTCAATATGTCGCCGGCACTACCTTTGGCAATAATTCACTCATCTATCGTGATTTTGGCAAGACAGCTGTCACCTTTGTCAAAAGAGAGAATTCATCAGAAGCTCTTAGATATTACCTCAAAGATCCAGATTTTATTGAACGGGAATATCCAGAAGCAGCTGAATTATTTAAAAAAGTTATTGCAGAAAGAAGAGGCAGCAAAAAAGAACAGCAGAAAATGAAGGAACTCTGGCAGCAGATAGCTTTTGAAATAATTGAAGCAGATCCTGATAAATACTTTAAAATTGAAGAAAATGCTGAAATCGAACTACCTGATTATGCCCCGATCTTTGCTGATGCTGAATGCAGTAAGTGTGGGGAGAGATTAATGGCTGCCAAAGCTGTTCAAAAAGATGATAAAGTTTTATGCAGGGACTGTGCTGAAAGCAGTTATTATCAGCTTGACGGCAGCGGAATAGTTGAGAAATAAGGAGGCTAATTATGACCTGCAAATGGTATCCGGTCTGTCCGATGAAGAGATTTTATGAAGCTGGTAAAATAGATAAAAAGTGGGTTGAAAACTACTGTCATGGTGATAATAAAAGCTGTCAGCGCTATCAAATGGAAGAGCGCGGCGAATACCATCCTGATAATATGCTGCCTGACGGCAGTATTGATCAGAGTTTATAAATCTCAGTAATTAATAATAAATAAAAACAGGTGATAGTATTATGTTAGAGAAAAGACTTAACAATAAAACTGCCCTAATAACAGGGGCCAGCCGGCTGCAGGGAATTGGCGCAGCAATTGCCAGGAAATTAGCAGAAGATGGTGCAGATATTTTTTTACTTACTGGCTTGATTATGATCGAAAGATGCCTTGGGGCGCAGAAAAAGAAAGAGGCGGCAGAATAATTAATCTCAGTTCAGGTCAGTTTAAAGGACCAATGGAAAATGAGATGGCTTATGCAGCTACCAAAGGAGCAGTGGATGCCTTAACCATCTCTCTGGCAGCTGAATTAGCTCCCAAAGGAATAACAGTTAATGCTGTTAATTCGGGTCCTACAGATACCGGCTGGATGGGTCAGGAGCTGAAAGAGGAGTTATTGAAAAAGTTTCCGCAGGGTAGAATCGGTCAACCTGAAGACACAGCCAGACTGGTTAGTTTTCTGGCCTCAAAAGATGCTGAATGGATTACCGGGGAAATTATAAATTCTGAAGGTGGATTTAAGCGTTAAAAATTAATGATTGAAGGTGATTAAATGTTTCTTGTAAGTTCCTGTCTGGCAGGAATTAACTGCCGCTATGACGGCAAAAATAACTTAAATAAAAAAGTTGCAGAGTTAGTCAAAACAGGAAAGGCAATTCCGGTCTGTCCTGAAGTTTTGGGAGGACTCCCGACTCCCAGAGATCCCTCCGAAATTATTATTGATGATCAAGGCAGGAAAAAAGTTATAACTGAAAAGGGTAAAGATCTAACAGCTGAATTTAAACTGGGGGCAGAAAAAACTTTAAAAATAGCAAAAATTGTGGAAGCCAAAAAAGCATTACTGCAGCAGAGAAGTCCCTCCTGCGGCTCGGAAAAAATCTACGACGGAACTTTTAGCGGTACATTAATCAGCGGCAGAGGTCTCACAGCTGAATTATTAATAAAAAATGGGATAAAAGTTTTAACTGAAACTGATTTAGTGAAAAACAATTTAATTGAAGATTAGATTTAATAAAAATTTAAGGAGCTAAAACAATGGCTGAATTTAAACTGCAGCATTTAATAACAACCGGGACCCGTGAAGCAGAGATGATAGAGGCCTTACTCAATGATAACGGGATTGAGCTTATTGTGCGCCACGATGAAACCGGGGACTATACTATGCTTTATATGGGCTATTCCGCCTTCAATATAGAACTTTATGTTGCAGAGAAGGATTATAAAGAGGCTAAAGAACTGCTGGAAAGTTTAAATATAGAGGCTACAGAAGAAATTAAAGAAGCAGATCAGAGTCGAGAACTTAAAAGTGATAAAAATAGAAACAGAAACTTTTCTTTTTATCTGGCTCAGATTGCTAAAATAATTATTGTTCTCTATCTACTTTTACATTTACTACCCCTATTTTTTTAAAAAGTTTTAAATATTCTTTTTATGTTAGATTATTAAATATTCTTTTTTGGATGATATAAAAAAACAATAAAAAATAATTGACAGGGAGGCAAAAATAATGAAAGATAAAAGCTATTCTGCTTTATCAAATGCTGCACTTAGAGCAGCAGAATCATATTATCCCGAAGATGAGAGACTCTTTTATGATGGAGCAGCATTTTATTTAATGCCTCCTCTCTGGAAACTGTTTTTAAAGCTGATGAAGTTTTCTCCTCTAAGAGAGATGATATTTGCTAAAAGAGATAAAGAACTGCCTGGCGTAATTGGCAATCTCTTATACAGAACAAGATATATTGATGACACTTTAAGAGAAAACTTAAAAGAGATGGAGCAGTTATTAATTCTTGGCGCAGGATTTGATACAAGGTCCATCAGGATTGAAGGGTTGGAAAATCTGGAAGTCTTTGAAGTAGACCATCCTGAGACTCTTTCCAAAAAGAAAAAAGGATTAAAAAAGTTATATCAGGATCTTCCTGAATATCTTAATTTGGTAGAAATTGATTTTGAAAAAAGAGACTTAAATGAGGTGCTGCAGGAAAATAATTTTGATAAGAATAAGAAAACTTTTTTGATCTGGGAAGGTGTTACTCAATATCTGGAAAGAGAAGCGGTGGATAAAGTAATCGATTATTTTGCTGAATTAAAGAGTGGAAGCAGAGTAGTTTTTAGTTATGTGAAAAAGGAAGTAGTTGTTGGTTCTGAAAGATCTGAAGTTGATGAAAAAATTATCTCTTTTGTTGAAGAGATGGGTTCTCCCTGGAAAACCGGCCTTAAAAGCAGTGAAATTGAAGAGATCTTAAATTCACGAGGTTTAGAACTAATAGAAGATGTGGGAAAGGATGAGTATCAAAAGCTGTATTCTGATTTAAGCAGCAGAGAAATCAGCATTTATGATGGTGAAAGAATAGTTTATGCAGTTAAGGATTGATAAAGAGAAATTATTCAATTAAAGAATGAAATAATCAACTTTCAATATACTTAATTTTAGGCTGTATTTGTGTTTTAACTAAAATAATTATTATGTTAATATAATTTAAAATGATAAAATTGCTATAGCTGATTTGGAGTCACAGCAGCAGGTTTTAGATTTAAGTCTGGAGCTGTTGGAGGAAGAAGAGAAGATTGATGTTTTGATCAATAATGCGGGAATTTATCAAAATAAATTAGAATATAGTGAAGATCAGATAGAAAAGACTATAGCTGTCAATTATCATTCTCAGTTTATTTTAACACTGCTTTTGCTTCCATTATTAGATAAAATTACCTCTAACTGCCTACATCCAGGAGTTATTAATACCAAATTGCTGCAAAAAGGTTGGGGAGCGGAATAAAAGTTTTGAAATGATAAGATATCAGGAAATTATAAACAGGTTACCTGATCGATTTCTGAAGTAAAAGATATAAATAAAGAGGTGAATATATGTTTTATCTACTAATGCTGGTTACATTTTTGGTGGCACTCCTTGTCTGCTATATAGTAAGCAGATTGTTTAATGATTCAATTTATAAAATTTTAAACTTAATAGTACCTGAGGCAATCAATCAGGCCTGGCTTAAATATATTAAATTTGCAATTTATGTGGTTGGAATCTCCGGGGGAGTCAGAGTCTGGGATTTAGAAAAATATATAACTTCTCGCTATGAAAATAGAGAAGTTGTTCAACTTACAACTGAGCGCTGGACTTTAGAAATTTACAGAACTTTGATTGGTTCTCTGCAGAGCATTGCTACAGTCTTACTAATCTTTTTTGTCTTTACATTAATTGCTTATGTTGTCTTGAGTATTTTTTCATCAAAAAATGAGAAAAAATAATTGCTGGTTGATTTTGTTAAGAAGCAGTAAATTAGTTGAATATACAATGACTGCAATTTGAACAGTAATTTAAAGTGGAAAAATCTGATCCAGATAGTTTACAATTTTAATTTAAAATGATAAAATTAGTTAACTTATTAAGAACAGTTATGATTATAATTAGTGATAATTTGAGAAGTAGAGTAGAGAAAGGAAGGATCATATGAATTTTATCTTTATATCGCCATATTTTCCTAATAATTTTTATAATTTCTGTGTGGAGCTTAAAAACGCCGGAGTCAATATACTTGGAATTGGAGATATGCCCTATTTAGAATTGAGAAGAGAGCTTAAAGATTCTCTGACAGAATATTATAAAGTTGATAATATGGAGGACTATTCCCAGCTGCTTAGAGCTTGTGGATATTTCACCCATAAGTATGGAAAAATTGATAGAATTGAGTCCAATAATGAACATTGGTTGGAAAAAGATGCCCGTTTGCGAACTGATTTTAATGTGCCAGGTTTAAAAATTGATGAAATTGAAGCAATGAAGTACAAATCAAAGATGAAAGAAATCTTTCAGCAGGCTGGTTTAAACACAGCCCGCGGCAGGGTTGTTAACAGTCTCAACGAAGCCGAAGACTTTATTGCTGAAGTTGATTATCCGGTGGTTGTTAAACCTGACAGCGGTGTTGGCGCAGCAGATACCTATAAAATTCACAATCACGATCAACTGTTAGATTTTTTTAATAATAAATTAAATCTTGATTATATAATGGAAGAATATATCGAGGGCAAAATACACACTTTTGATGGGCTGACAGATCAAAAAGGTAATATTGTTTTTTCCTCCTCAATGGTCTATAAGGGTGGAATTATGGAGACTGTTAATGAGGGGCTTGATATGTATTATTATATTCCGCGAGAGCTACCGGAAGATATAGTGGAAGCTGGTAAAAAGACGGCTCGGGCCTTTGAACTCAAAGAAAGATTTTTTCACTTTGAGTATTTTAAACTAGCGGACGGAAGAATTGTTGCCCTGGAAGTTAATATGAGACCACCTGGAGGGCTGACTCTGGACATGTTTAATTATGCCAATGATATAAATATCTACAAAGCTTATGCAGAGTTGATAGCTCATGGTGAATTTAGAGCAGATATCAGCAGAAAATATAATTGTTTTTATATCGGCCGTAAGAATTTTATCAATTATAAGCATTCTTTAGAAGATATTTTAAATAATTATGGTCAATATATAGTTTTACACGAAGCAATTTCGCCCATTTTAGCTCCTGCTATTGGAGATTATGGCATAATTTTAAGAACTGAGGAAATGGAGCAGGGAAAAGAAGCTGTTAAATATGCGATAGATAAAAATTAATTTTTTTGAAAGGAAAGCAGGTATAATTATGCAGATAGAGTACAGAAGTTTTTACAGTTCAAATTTAAATCGGGAGATGCCTTTTAAAATCTACGGCTATGCCGGAAAACCAATGCTTGTTTTCCCTTCTTCTGGTGGTAGTTTTCATGAATACGAGGACTTTGGTATGATTGATGCTATCTGGCCTTTTATTGAAAATGGTGAGCTAACAGTTTATGCAGCAAGCAGTGTTGATGCTGATTCCTGGCTTAATTTCGGCCTCCATTCCCATGATAAGGCTTTAGTTCACAACAGCTATGATCGCTATATTGTTGATGAACTGCTGCCTCTGATTAAATATCATTCCAATTGGCAGGGAGGATTAATTACTACTGGCTGCAGTATGGGCGCCTACCATGCTGTCAATTTTTATTTTAAACATCCTGATGCCTTTGATACCGCTGTTGCTTTAAGCGGTATTTATGATGCCAGATTTTTTACCGGGGGCTATATGGATACAGAAGTCTATTTGAATTCCCCGGTTGATTATTTAAGGGAGCTGGAAGATGATTGGTATCTCAATCATTATCGCAAAAATAAGTTGATTGTCTGTGCCGGTCAGGGCAGATGGGAGAAAGATACTTTAAGAGATACCAGGCTTTTAGATACTATTCTGGCTGAAAAAGGGATTCCTGCCTGGTTTGATTACTGGGGTTATGATGTAGACCATGACTGGACAGGCTGGAGAGAGCAGATGCCCTATTTTCTGGGAAAGCTTAAAGAAGAGGGAATTATCTAGTTTAGTTGATTTTAAAAAAAGTAAGATCAATAAAAAAGGTAGCTGAGGGGTTCTAGATGATAAAAGAAAAAATAGATATTAAAATTATAAAGGACTTTAAATCTGAGGTTTTAAATAATTCCAGAAAAATAAGAATATATTTACCGCCTTCTTATTCAGCTCAAAAGAATAAATTTTATTCAGTTTTATATGTTCATGACGGTCAGAATGTATTTTACGGCCGGGAATCTTTTTCTGGAGATTCCTGGAATCTGCATCAGACTGCAGAAAGGTTAATTAGAGCCGAAAAAATTGAAGAAATTATAATTGTGGCTGCTGATAATATGGGTAAAGAACGGCTGAGCGAATATGCTCATCAGGATGGTTATTATAGAGGGAAGAAGGTTAAAGCCAGAGGTTTTGCCTATGAAAAATTTATTATTCGAGAACTAATGCCCTTTATTGAAGAAAATTACAGAGTTAGAAAGGGTCCAGAAAATACAGCCTTAATGGGTTCATCGATGGGAGGGTTGGTTACTTTCAACATTGGATTGCGGAGGAGCGATCTCTTTGGCAAACTTGCAGTGATGTCTCCCTCCTTCTGGTGGGGTAAAAGTTCCCCGCTGGAAAAAATTAATTCTTATAATTATCATAATTTAAAGAGCAGAATCTGGCTGGATACGGGTGAGGCCGAAGGTAAATTTATGTCTTTTACGGAGGATGTCATTTCAAGGCTCAAAGAGCTTAAAAGAAAATTTAAACTTGATTTAATCTATTATCAGGTTCCCGGAGCCGTTCACAGCGAAACTGCCTGGGCAGCTAGAGTTCACTGTCCCCTCCTATATTTTTATGGAGATTTTGCAGATCTTAAAAAGCTGAAATCGAAAGATTTTGATTACAGCTACTGCAAAAAATTAAAATAACAAACAGATAAAGCCGGTATTAGCCGGCTTTTTTCTAACTCTGAAATTTAATTGAAGGCTATACTGCTGCTGAAAGATTAAGCCAGTTTTTTTATAATTTTTTCTAAATAGCGTGATTTGAGCTGCTTACTGGCCATTGCCTGTTTAATGGGAGGCAGTTTTAAAATAGCTGAGACTACAGCTGCCATTGCCCGGTGGCTGCCGAAAGCCTGGTTATCGAAAATCAAATTCTGCAGTTTACCTCTTTCAATTGCCATCATAACTGTTCTGTGGACTGAATTAACGGGAGTTATAATTTCTTCTTTGCGCCGCTGCAGACTTAAGGAGCTGTTGGGGCAGGAGCGAACACAGACTCCACAGCCAAGACAGATATCATGGTCAATCACTACCTTTTCATCATTTCTGGAGATTGCATCGATTGGACAGGCTTCAATACACTTACCACAGTCAATACAGCTTTGGTAATTGATCTGAGGTAGATAATGAGTTGTCTGTACCGGATGCAGATTGCCAAACTTTTTTGCTGCCAGAAGTGCCTCACAGCAGCAGCCACAGCAGTTGCAGATAAAGGTAGGACTCTCACGCACATTTTCTCCACACTGAACAAGTCCGTGCTCATAAGCCTGATGTAAAAGCTCCAGACACTCTGAAGTTTCAACTCGACGGGCATGATCATGGCGGATTAAAGAATCAGCAGTGTTATTAAAGGTCATACAGATATCAAGTGGAGCATCACAGGCCTGATCAAGGTGGTGCATTTTATGCCTGCAGTAACAGGTGCTGATTCCTATATCTTCAGCACTTTCTATGATATGACTTGCTTTTTCAAAATCCAAAATATGGACCATATTATCTTTAGAGAGAACTTCTTCATTAACATAGACCCGGCCCAGTTTGGTCTCGCTGGCTAAAAATAGATCTTTAATAAAATCTTCTTCCACATTCAAATACTGATGATATAATTCTGCCAGCAGTTTTTGATTGATATCCTGACGGGTTCTCATCATTGAAAATTCAAAAAAACCTGCCATTGGTGGTGGCAGTATATATTTTTTTACTCCCTGATCTTTAGAATCAAGAAGTATTGCTCTTCCGGCCAGTTCATCCAGAATATTTTCTGTCTTAACCTGATCCATTTTTAAAATTCTGGCTGCTTTTTTAACGGTAAATGGTTTTATAGGCAGCTGAGCTACAATTTTTGCCTCTTTTTCACTAAAAAGTATGGATAAAATTTTATAAAGTGTTTTGGAAGGTGGTGCTCCCTGAGGAAATTGATTTAATCTTTCTTCAAGATTTTTATAAGCTGATTTTGCTGTTTTATGTGACAAAATATTCACCTGCTCTCTTAATATATAATTAAACAATAGTGAAAGATTTCCCTTTATTTTTTTAAAATTGTTTAATACTTTAAATTAGCTATTATTGTGATATAATTCAAAGCAGAGAAATCTCAATTGCTCAAGAATTCTAATATTAATAGTCGAGTACAGGAAAGAGAGGGATAATTTGAAGCAGGAAATAGAAAATTTAATTCACGATTTTATTGCTAACTATCAAGAAAAAGATGATATAAAAAGCAGCTGGAAAGAACCGATAATAAAGTATGCAGCGGCTGATGATCCAATGTTTGGTGAATTAAAAAAAGCAGTTTCCGAGGACCATTTAATGCCTGAGGATTTAATGCCCGGGGCCAGAACAATTATTGCTTATTTTATTCCATTTTCTAAGGGGATTGCAGATTCCAATATTGAAGGAAAATACAGCTCAGATCAGTGGGCAAAAGCATATATAGAAACCAATCAGCTGATTGCAGATTTAAATCAGCATTTAAAAGAAAAACTTTCTAAAAAGGGATATCAGGCCAGTCTAATTGCCGCCACCAATAATTTTGATAAAGAAAGATTGATCAGCGACTGGTCCCACCGACATGCTGCTTATATAGCCGGGCTCGGAACCTTTGGTCTTAATAATATGCTGATTACTGAAAAGGGCTGTGCCGGTCGAATCGGAACTTTAGTTACTGATCTAAATATTGAGGCTTCAGAGCGGAGTGAGCAGGATAAGTGCCTAAATAAGGCTGGTTTTAACTGCAGCAAATGTGTTGACCGCTGTGTCAACGGCTCACTGCAGAAAGACTCATTTGACCGTCATCAGTGTTATCAACTGCTTTCAGAAAATGATAAAATTCATCCGGAGTCAGAGTTAACTGATGTCTGCGGCAAATGTTCGGTTGATTTACCCTGTTCTTTTAGTTCCCCAGTTTAAAAAGGAATAATCGTTACTGGTTGAGTATAATATTAATAGATTTCTAAATTTATTAGAGGAGGGAATTGGATTATGGATTTAAAAATTAAAGGTAATTCAGCAATTGTTACTGCATCGAGCAGCGGGCTTGGAAAAGCTGCTGCAGCTGCCCTGGTTAAAGAGGGAGTAAACGTGGTTATTAACGGCAGAGATCAGCAGAAATTGGACAGTGCTTTAAAGGAATTAAATGAGCTAAACGGAGGCAGGGTAATTTCCTGTCAGGGAGATATAACTAAAAAGGAAGATATTAAAAGGCTGGTTAAAACTGCAGTTGATAACTTTGGCCGGCTCGATCACCTCGTTACTTCTGCCGGCGGTCCACCAGCTAAGTCTTTTCTGGAAACAACAGAAGCTGACTGGTATGATTCTTACGAGCTGCTGGTGATGAGTGTGGTCAGACTGATCAAAGAATCAGTAGAATTTTTAAAAAAAGATGGTGGGGGAACAATAGTAAATATTACTTAATTCTCAGGTTGAAAATGGTGAATTCGAAAATTATCAGGAAGCTTTAAATGCAAAAAGTAAAAGTGTACCCGTCAAAAAAATAGGTACACCGGAAAACCTCGGTGATTTAATAGCTTATTTATCATCACCAAAGTCTGATTATATTAATGGCAGTTCGATAGTTGTTGATGGAGGAGCAGGGAGCTCAAACTTATAAGCGCGCATAAATACAGTCTTCAACCAATTCTATATTATTTTCGGCTGCAAAATCTCTAATCTCCTGACTCCTTGTCCCTGGCTGCATCCAGACATATTTAATTCCCAGTTTCTTAATTTCTTCCATAACATTAATCCCATGCTTTGGATTAATAACCATATCAACCACATCAATTTTAGCGTCTATTGCGCTCAGGTCATTATAGCATTTTAGCCCGGCAACTTTTTCGAATTTTGGATTAACGGGAAAAACATTATAGTCATTTTCCTTTATTTTTTTAATAATTTTGTAGCCGAATCTATTTTTCTTTGTAGTGGCACCAACAACTGCCCAATTTTTTAACTTCATGGTTTTTTCGATTAGACTCACAATATCAGCTCCTTTATATTTTGATTAGATGAATCTTATTGTTTGAATAAAGTTTATCAGTTAAGCCTTTAAAATGTCAAAATCTATATCATCTTGATTGTGTCAAGTAGGTTTTGGAAATAAATTAAGACTCCCTGTAAATATTTTAAAATGCTAGAGACTTTATTGCTCTCTGTAATCCATTAACTTTGCCTTTTCGTAAGGCAGGAACTGTTTCTTTAGCAACTGGGAATAATGTTTTTCTGTGATCTATTATTCTTTCTGTTCTCATTTTGATTCTTTTTTCTTTTTCCTTGTGTTCATATAGTTTGAATAGATCATCTTTTTTGCCGCCATTATATTTAAATGCTCTTAATCTTGCCATCCTATCTGCACCATTTTCTGACCAGGCTAAAGTGTGATTTTGCAAATTAATCCAGTTAAATTATTCAGATTAAATCAGGCTAAATTAGCTAAAATTACAGCATGATTTTCAAATTAAATTAGTAAAAACAAAAATATTTTGCAGATTAAATTAGCAAGG
>Ga0182234_10349_pt1 | contig 12004 bp, 14 predicted proteins | sample hydfratesGB_TM_A_FD_145595 | JGI IMG/M metagenome (GOLD analysis project Ga0182234, IMG submission 145595) | Subsurface microbial communities from deep shales in Ohio, USA - hydraulic fracturing test GB_TM_A | ecosystem: Environmental > Aquatic > Deep subsurface > Shale gas/oil reservoir >...
GAAGAAGCTACATTACATAAATTACCTCATGAAATTAGTTCTTTGGAAGAGATTAATTTAAAAGAAAATTTTGAACAAAAAGTTTTAATAAGAAAGCTTGGAGGTAATGAACTTGTTTTTGAGAGTGAAGAAGAAATAATAATTGGTGAAAAAAGAATAATAAAATTTGAATTTAAAGGTGAAAAAATATTAATTCCTGGAGTGATAAAAAATAAAATAAAAGAAAATAAAAAAATAATATATTTTTTTGAGTATTTGGAAATGAAAGACAAAGATTTGAGTAAAGTTTATAGAGCTATATTCAAAAAACAAGTAGAAATGAAATTAAAGGTATAGGAGGGATAAAGATGAGTGACAATACCATATTTATCATAGAAGATTATGATATTGACTACGAAATAATAAAAAAGGAAATGGAAGAAAACGGGATTTTAAATGAAATCAAAAGGTTTAAAACTGCAGAAAAGGCTGTTGAAAAATTAGAAAAAGGGGAAAAACCATCGATTATCTTGTTGGATATAATGCTTCCAAAAATGGATGGGTTTGGCTTTTTAAAAATTGCCAAAGAAAAAGACCTTTTAGATGGGGTAAGGGTAATAGTTCTTACAAAAAAAGAAGAAGACAAAAACAGGATAGACTCTTTTAAACTTGGAGCAGTAGGATATATGAACAAACCTTTCGATATATATGACTTCATAAGTATAGTGAGATCAAATGCAAAATAATTTTAGAGTAACTTTTATAAACAATAAAAAAATATTAGAATACATCGACGAAGATATAAAGATATTATTCACTACAAAAGATTTTGGCTCATTTTCTACTAATGATTCAGAGAAATATTTAGAATTGTTTCAAGAAATAAATTATGATAATAAATCAATAATACTTTCAGACCAAATCCATGAAAATCATGTGGAAATCATAAAGGAAGGGAAAGAAGAAGTTTTAAGACTCAAAGAAACAGATGGAATGGTCACAAACTTATCTGGAGTATCCCTTTGTACTGTTTATGCTGATTGTGTTCCTTTGTTTTTTTACGATAAAACTAAAAAAGTTGTTGCATCCTCCCATTCTGGTTGGAAGGGAACGGCAAAAAATATAGCAAAAAAAACAATAGAGATTATGAAAAAAGAATATAACTGTAAGCCAAAAGATATAAAATGTTTGATAGGTCCTTCTATCTCTCAGAAAAACTATGAAGTGGACGAAAAAGTATTCAAAGCAATAAAAAATGTAACTAATACAGACAAAATAGCCATAAAAAATGGAGAAAAATATTATTTAGATTTATGGGAGGCAAATAAAATATTACTTGAAAAAGAAGGTATAATCTCTGAAAATATAATTATTTCTGGTTTTTGTACATATGAATTTAGAGAATTATTTTACTCATATAGACGAGAAGGCCTAGACGCAGGAAGAATGACAGGTATTATTTTTATAGAAAAAAAGCCATCGTAATTTCACGATGACTTTTACATTTATATTTCAATTGTTATTTCGTCTATTATTACAGCTTTTCCTCCAACTTTAACTTTTTCAAAATTACCATTTTTCTTTTCTACAATAGCTTTGATTTTTGATGGTTTTTTCATTTTGTATCCTTGTTCAAAAACCATTTTTTCATTTGCTTTATAAATTCCATGTTGAACAAAATAACTTGCAAGAGCACCACTTGCTGTACCTGTGGCTGATTCTTCTTTAATCCCCAAATTGGGTGCAAAATTTCTGCAAGAGGCATGAAAATTTTTTCTCTCCAAGTTAAAAATATGAAAACCCGCAGAATCGTTTTCAACACATATTTTAGCAATTTTATCGAAATTTGGAATTAAGAAGTTCATTTTGTCAAAAGATTTTATTGGAACAATTATATCTTTCAACCCTGTGGAAACTATTTGGACAGGGTATTCGGAATAAAAATCTTCTACAGAAATATTCAAAGCTTCTGCAATTATTTTTTTGTCTAAGTATTCTCCAAAATAAGGGATATTCTGGTTCATCATGACTTCTCCGCTTTTATTGATATCTATACCCAATAAACCAGCTTTAGTTTCTTGGTTGTATTTTCCGGGGGATATGATTCCCTTTTTATTCAATAATGAAAAAGTAGCTATTGTTGCATGTCCACATAGATCAACTTCATCAACAGGTGTAAAAAATCTTACTTTAAAGTCAGCTTTATCTGATTTTGAAACAAAGGCTGTTTCTGAATAGCCTACTTCTTTTGCAATGTACTTCATTTCTCCTTCTTTTAAATTGTCTGCGTTTAACACAACTCCAGCAGGATTTCCGCCATTTATACTATCAGTAAATGATGATAATCGGTAAACTCTTATTTTCATTTTTTAACAACCTCCTCCTGATTATTATAACAGAAATTAGTTAGTTGATTAAACAAAATATTAATATAGTAATTAAGGTTATATGTTATTAGTTCTTTAATTTAAACAAATATTACAAATATTGCCGTAATAAATCTATTATGTGATTATTTTTTTATTTTGAAGTATAATAAACGTGAATAACTAAAAAGGGAGGCATATAAAGTATGGCTGATTTTATTGATTACATAATTCATGGGGATGATATGCAACTTGTAGAAATTGAATTAGACCCTGGTGAAGGCGTCAGGGCTGAAGCTGGAGCTATGATGTATATGGAAAATGATATAGAAATGCAAACAAACACTGGCGGTGGAGTTTTTAAAGGTTTGAAAAGAATGTTCACTGGAGAAAGTTTCTTTATAACAAATTTTGTACATAGAGGTTCTGGAAAAGGTCATGTGGCTTTTGGAGCTCCTTATCCTGGAAAAGTAGTACCTATTGATCTTGTTGCTTTTAATGGAACTTTCATTTGTCAAAAAGATAGTTTCCTGTGTGCTGCTAATGGAATTGAAATTGAAATTGAATTAACTAAAAAATTAGGAACTGGGTTATTCGGTGGTGAAGGATTCATTCTTCAGAGGTTAGAAGGTCATGGGATGGCTTTTATCCATGCTGGTGGAGCTTTAATTAAAAGACATTTACAACCTGGAGAAATTTTAAAAGTAGACACTGGTTGTATTGTTGGATTTGAAAAAACAGTTGATTATGATATTAATTTTGTTGGCGGTTTTACCAACGCATTGTTTGGAGGAGAAGGTTTATTTTTGGCAACTTTAAGAGGACCAGGAGTTGTTTATTTACAATCATTACCTTTTTCAAGACTTGCAGATAGAATTATGGCTGGTGCAAGAAAAACCGGAACTACAAAAGGTGAGCAAAAAGGATTTTCTGGAATAGGTGGAAATATTTTTGGTGGTTTTTTAGGTGGAGATAATAACTATTAAAAAAATAAATCCTGCTTAGCAGGATTTATTTTTTTGACATCGATTCTTTTATTTTTTCTTCAAGGGCTTTATAAGCTTTGTTTGGTTTCGAAATATTCATTGTGACCTTTTCCATTGGGCACATATCGTCACCTGTTTTGTTCAAAATATATTTCACTTCTTCATCATAAGTGTATGGGAAATCTTTGTCATTAAAAACTTCCATTGCAGTTTCGCTCATTATATAACCATGAACTTCTTTTGCTTTGGCATATAACATCAATAAAGCTGCTGCTTTACCAATAACTTTATCTGCTATAGAAGATTCCTTCAGCATGGATTTATTTTCTCTTATGATTTTAATCAAAGGTTTTATTCCATCTTCTTGAGAAGCAGCAATGATGTGACCGTCTTTAACTGCCACAAAACTATAATTCCCTTTTTCTAAAAAATCTTTAGCTTTTTCTATATCCTTCATTTAGTGAACCCCTTTTTTCTAAAATTTGAACTATTAGAGGAATTAAAACAATCTGTAGGATTATGCCCGGTAATCCTGATACAACAGCTCCCCAAACAGTTATTCCATTAGGAATATTCATCATAAATATATTGGAAAGAACTATAATCCCTAATCCATAAGTTAATCTACCAAATAACATTGCGGTTATCAAAGAAAGGAACATATTCATCCTTTTCTTTTCAAAAAGATATCCTGAAATTAGTCCGTATACGGGCAATTCAAACATCATTAAAAAAAGTATTGGCACTGGAGAAATAGGAGGCATTCCAGTCAAAAGAGAACTCAAAGCTGGAGTTAAAAAGCCTGCTAATAACCCATATAAAGGGCCTGCTATGAACCCAGTTAATAGAACTGGGATGTGCATAGGTAACAAAATGCTTCCCAAATTAGGCCCCCCAATCAAATGAAAAATCTGAGGCAATAACACACCAAGTGCTATCATTATTGCAGCTGTGATCATTTTTCTTGTCCTTGAATTCATAATTCACCTCTTATAATATATTTACTTTGTTATTATACATTAAAATGATTTGTATTACAAACTATATTTAGTCTTTTAAGGAACTAATAGCCAGAAACAATAAGGGTGTTGTGAGTAATGATAACATATAAACCTTTTGATAATTCAATTCTCCATCGAGTAGATAAACGTAAAATAACCCCATTGAAATTATAAAATATCCAAAAAATCCGCCTATTTTAGATTTTGTAGCAATAACAGTTGCCAACAAAATAAATGCTGGTAAAATAAATTCTTGAGGTATAGAAAATCCATGTGAAACAAATGTGTATAAAAATAATAATAGAGTGATAATATATCCAGCTCTTTTTATAAGTATGTCTCGACCTCTTAAAAAAAGTGTTCTAAAAAGATTGGTATATATTAAAGGGATTAATATAAAGATTTCCAAAAATATGGGTTTAATTTCCAATTGTAACGATACACTTACAATTGCTATGGAAATTATTATGAAGAGTGAGTGCATAGCAGATTTGTTAAAAACTATTTTTCCTTGATCATCAAGTTTGTTGTATTTTTTATATTCCATAAACAAAATAATAAAAAACAATAAAAAGTAATACCCGTTGAAGTTTGAAAGATATAAAATTGATATTATTCCCAAAAGTTCTAATAAAGACCATGTTCTAATTTTCATTTTTTCACCCCTTGTGAATAAAATGTAAATTTAAGGGTTAACTCTTAAATTTACAAATATTTAACAAAAATAAATAAAAAAACAGCTTGACATTTAGTTTGCTTAGCGTAATATAATATATATGAAAATAGTCTCACCCACTATGTATGCTACATAATTTTTAAGAGAGGGCGTTATTAAATTAACGTCCTCTCTTATTATACAACATTTCTACATGAGGGATGTTATCCTCAAGGTAAACGTCTGAAACTGTATCAAAACCAAAACTGTTATAAAACTTTTCCAGATACTTTTGGCCAGATAACCTTATTGATGTTTCTCCCCACTTTTGTTCAACAAAATTTATAGCATTTTTTAAGATCTTCTTGGCATAACCGTTACCTCTATAATTTTTATTTACTATGACTCGACCTATTGAAACCTCGTCATAAGAGACACCTTTTGGTAATATTCTTAAATATGCAATTATTTCATCTTTTTCTTTTATAAAATGATGAATAGCTTTATAATCTTTTCTGTCAAGTTCTGGATAAGGGCAATTTTGTTCCACAACAAAGATATCTATTCTTAATTTAATTATCTCGTATAATTCTTTTTTTGTTAGTTCATCAAAATTCTTATAATATTCCATTTTCGACCTCCAAAATACAAAAAAAGACTTCGCATTTTTGCGAAGCCTAAAATTCATTATCATTACAATGATAACATGAAAATCAAAAAATGTAAATAAATTTAATATAAAATGATAATTAAAAAATTAAGACTTATTTTCTAAAAAAATACTATTAGTTTTTCATTTTTTTGTTATAATATATGTGTATATTAAAATTAGGAGGTTTTATCGTGAAAATAGGATTTTGTGGTTGTGGAAACATGGGGTCTGCAATACTTGGAGGTTTAATCGAATCAAAAATTGTAGTAGAAGACGACATATTTATTTATGAACCAAATGATGATAATATAGAAAAAATCCATAATTCGTATGGTCAGGTGAATTTTCTAAAAAGCAACATCGACGTTGTTGATAAAAGTGAAATTATTTTTATCGCAGTTAAACCATATATGTATAAGACTATTTTAGAAGATATAAAAGATAAGTTGAACAAAGAAAAAATAGTTATAACTATAGCTCCTGGAATATCTATAAAAGAAGTAAAAAATATAATAGAAAATAAAGCTAAGGTTGTTAGAACAATGCCAAACACACCAGCATTAGTAAGAATGGGTATGACAGCAGTGAGCTTTGATGAATTAATCGAAGATTCTGAAAAACTTGATGTGATTTCCTTATTGGAGAGTTTTGGAGAGGTGGAAGTAATAAATGAAGGCTTAATGGATCATATTCCAGCTGTTTCCGGGTCATCCCCAGCATATGTTTACATTATGATAGAAGCTATGGCAGATGGAGCAGTTAAAGCTGGAATTCCAAGGGATAAAGCTTATAAATTTGCAGCACAATCTGTTATGGGTGCAGCAAAAATGGTTATTGAAACGGGTAAACACCCAGGAGAGCTTAAAGATGCAGTGTGTTCACCAGGGGGAACAACGATAAAATCCGTTGCAAAATTGGAAGAAAAAGGATTTAGAAGTGCAATTATTGAAGCTATGAAAGAATGTTACATGTGATTTTTTGATTAATTATATTTTAACTTTCATCCGATAATATTAATACATGGAGGTGAAAGTTATGAGAATAAACAGGATAAATGAAATTGAAAGAAAATATTCTGAAAGAACTCAGCCAGTTACAAATGACAGAGTTGAAGGAGTAAAAGATAATTATAAGCAATTTCAAGAGCATCTCCACAGAGAAATGACGGAAAAGGGAAAAAATAAGAAAAAGAAGAAATCTATGCTTTTTTATCCAGACACTTTGATAAGGGATGATATAGATTATAGTAAGGTTTTGTATACAGAGCTTTCAAAAAATAAGAAAAAACACGTAATAAAAAATGATACTTTTGAATTATTTGCAGAGAGAAATAGAAGAATAAAAAAAGGATCTAAATTAAAGCCACGATATTTTAGAGGTTAATAACAAAGCACCCATATAAAGGGTGTTTTGTTTTAATTAAAAAGGAGATAGGAGAAAATAATGAATCCATTTAAAATCATAAAAACAAGATATGTTTTCTTATTGATGATAACTTATTTGGCAGTAAATATAGTTTTTGATATATGGTTTGATGTAGAAAATAATGTTTTAGGAGCTTTATTAACTCAAATAGGATTTCAGCTGGTAATTATATTTTGGATGTTTTACGAAATGCTTCAGGTTAACAAGAGAGTTGATTTTAAAATCAAACATTTTTTTCAAGATGATCAAAAATCAAACGGGTTTTCTATAATATACTTGATTTTTCTATTCATTTCTTTGATATTCAGTGTGATAATATCTTCGTCTATTTTGCAATTAATGCCTGATTTTATCCAAGAATATCTAAATAATCTAATGACGAACTATGAAAATGCCGTAGTGTTTTCTCAAGACGCTACATTTTTAATATCAACACTTCAGTTTCTAACAATCGTAGTGCTTGCTCCGATTATGGAAGAATTTTTATACAGAGGTTTTTTGATAAATAGGCTTTCTTTAAAATTTGGTCTTGGTTGGGGAGTTTTTATTTCTACACTCCTATTCACAATAGGCCATGGAGATATAATAAGTAGCTTTATAAAAGGGTATGCTTTTTCAATTATATACGTAAAGACTAAAAGTTTAAAAATACCTATAATCTTTCATGTTTTGAACAATTTATTTGCGTTCACTCTTTTTAAAACTTTTGACGCTTCGAAAATGGATTCACTTCAGATACCTGAATTTATAGCGGTTATTTTATTTTTGCTTTTAATAATATCTTTTCCTATTTTGATTCATTTCTTCTATATGTACAGAGTTAGAGACGAAAAGATTTCTCCATTCGAAAAAATTTTTAAAGGGGATGAATTAGATGTACAGGATGAATAAAGATGGTGAATTTGATTTTATAAATACCAAAGTGAATAACAACAAATACGTAACCCCTTTGCTAACCGACTCACATTTACATGTTATTGCCTATGGTGAAAAGTTATCAAATCCAGATTTGGAATTTAAAAGTATTTTGGAAATTAAAAATATAATTGAAGCTAAGTTGAAAGATAACCCAGAAAAACTAATTTTAAGAGGTTGGTCAGAGCCTGGAGTTCCCAAAAAAGATTTTTTAGACTCAATTAACAAAAATATTCCCATGATGATGGTTCGCCGATGTGGCCATGTTGCTACTATTAATAGTAAAATGCTTGAAAAAATAGATTTTTCTGGATATGAACAATACGTTGATGAAAAAGATGGTTTTATATATGAACAAGCCCTTGAAGTAGTTTATGCTGAAATAGGGTATTATCAGAATATAGAAAAATCTTTTGAAAAAGCACAAGAAAGTTTACTTAACGAAGGCTTTGGGTTTATCCATTCTGAGGATATTCACGGTATAACAAAAGATGAACTTCCGTTTGAAAATTCTAAGATAAAAGTCTACGAAAAGATAGCTGTAAATAATTTAAAAGAATTGTATTTATTTGATGAGAAAAAATATTTTGAAGAATTTAATTCTGTAAAAGTGTATACAGATGGTTCTTTTGGTGGATGGACTGCTTTAATGAAAGAAAACTATTCAGATAAAAATACAAAGGGTAAAAAGGTTTGGAAAGATGAAGAACTAAAAAAAGTTATGGAATTTTGTGAGAAAAAACATTTGCATCTTGCCATGCATGCGATAGGAGACGGAGCCGTTGACCAGATACTTCAAATTGCAGAAAAGATTAATCCAAAATCACAGCATAGAATTATTCATTCAGCAGTCTTACACGATTATCAACTTGATTTGATAAAAAAACACCGTTTTATTTTAGACATGCAACCATCTTTTATCCCATCTGACGAACCAATTTTAAAAAGTAGACTTGGTGACAGAGTTAACATTACTTATAGGTTTAAAGATATACTTGACAAAAATATAGATCTCTTTCTATCATCAGATGCACCAGTAGAAGAACCAATATGGATAAGATATTTAGATATATTATCCAAGCAGAATATATCGTACAAACAAACATTAAAGATGTTAGTTTTATCGCCACAAATAATAGATGGTTTTGATAGAATTGACGATATGGATGATAGAAGGTTGACATTTGAAGAAAATCCTTTTGAAAATATAACTATTCCTACAGTGGAAATATAAAAAATAGCTTCCTGAAAATTCAGGAAGCTATTTTTTCAATATTTCAAATATGAGGGATGTTCTAAGGGTGATTATTACGGGCGGAGTTACACTCACCATTATATTACCCCCGATAACTTAAAAAAAACTTATAAAAATCACTTCATGATTTTTGTTGGAGGTTGGATAGCAAATTTTAATTTAGCTAAAAACTAGATTTCTCCACATTGGTCGAAATGACATGTTTAAAATTTGCTGTTGGAAGTTGGAAGAAAAACCAAAAACAAACAACAATAAACCAACAACAAACAACAAAATAAATTACAAAGTAATTTATTTTAATAATCTATATTTTCAACAATTTTTTTGATAAACTCATCTTTGTCCTGAACATATTTTTCCCTATTGCTAAAAGCTTTTCTAGATAATTTTTCTTTTATTTCAGCATAATATTCTCTATTATTTTTGTTATTTCTCAAATGGTCTCTAAACCTTAAATGTCTAATCCAAAAATCACTTTCAAATTTTGCTAAATGAATGTGAAATTTCGTCACTTTATCTTCTGTAGTATATTTAAAAAAGTATCTGTCTGTTATCCCGTTTTCACCGAAAAAAGTGTAATCTAAATCCTTTAATTTTTCTATTATATTCTCTTTGTCCAAATCATTTTCGTAACCTATCATAATGTCTATAATAGGCTTTGCAGATAATTCTTCTACAGCGGTACTTCCTATGTGTTCTATATTTCTAACCTCTGGGATGTTCTCCATAATTCTTGATTTTTCAATTTGATAAGCTTTTTTCCACACTTCTGTATAAGGACTCACTACAACATATCCATTTTTGAGACCGTAAGAACATTCAAAAAGAAAATCATAAACTTCATTTTTTATTTCGATTAAATTCATTTTGGCGATTTCTTTTAAACTCATATCTTTCTCTAATTTTTTTATTAACTGTGTGCCAATAAAGTATCCAGTCTCACTATATCCATCAATATCAAACCAATCCCCAAAAAATTCAAATTCGTCTTTTCCTTCTTCAGCATACCTAATATATTCTGCACATAATTTTGGAAGGTTAATTTCACACCACTCTTTCCAATCTGTTTGATTACCTTGATGATAGTAGTCTTTTTCCATTATCTTTTGAGAAAATCTTTGTGCAAATCCCTCTTCATACAGTATCCAATATAAATAATCTGATTGTTTTTTAAACATTCTTTTTGTTAACCAGTCTTTTCCTCTCAAAATCATGTGCAAAATATGACCTATTTCATGATAGATCAAATCTTGTAGTTCTGAGTTTTGATACCAATTAAGATCAACTATCTTTTCAATGCCAAAATAAACTGCTGGTTTGTTTTTATATTTGTCGACGTGACCTGCACCTGTGCCAAGACCTATGAAACTTATGACATAAAATTTTTCGTCTATAAGGTCTTCGATTTTATCTTTAGATTGTTTTAGGTATCTGATTAAATTATCGTGGGCAAGGTCGAATTTATTCCACTTATCGTTAAAAATGGGATAAATATATTTTTCAAAAATATCAAAAATCTCGTATACCCTGTCTTCTCTATAAGTTTGAACTATCATTTCTTTTATTTCAGGAAATTCCGAAATATATTCATTCCATATTTTAAAAGTATTTTCCACACTTTTGTTATTCAGATTCTCATATCTGGTTTTAAACCCATCGTAAATATCTATAATTTCCATATTTCCACCCCCGTCTTCTTTCTTCAAACAAAAAATGTAAAAACATTTTCTATTATGATTATATCATTTTCGTTAAATATATATAAAAAAAGGACTTATGAAAATCATAAGTCCTTTTTTAATGATGATGGATTATTTGTCGTATTTCACCATTGCTTCTCCATCAATTGCTGCTTTCCCGTTTTCTTTTAGGATTTGTGTATTAAGTATGAGCCTTTTCTTTTCTTCAATTTTTTCTTTTACTGTTATTTTTATTGTTACTTCTTCATCTAAATATATAGGTGCTAAAAATTTTGAAGTTTGAGACATATAAATTGTTCCTGGTCCAGGAAATTCCATACCTAAAACAGCTGAAATTTTACCCAGCCCTAGAATTCCATGAGCAATTCTTCCACCAAAAATAGTGTTCTTTGCAAATTCATCGTCTAAATGTAGCGGATTTTTGTCTCCAGTAATTTCTGCAAATGTTTCAACGTCTTTAGCTGTTGCGGATACTTTTTTTTCATATACTTGTCCTACTTCTATTTCAGCATATGTCATCTAGAAACACCTCTTTTATAAAAATTATGCCATCGCTTTCTTTTCTATTTCGTCCATTTTATCCAATTTTTCTATTAATTTTGGTACGATATTGTATAAATCTCCTACGATTCCAATATCTGCTACTTTGAAAATTGGAGCATCAGCATTTTTGTTGATGGCAACTATAAAGTCTGAATCTTTCATGCCTGTAACGTGTTGTATGGCGCCAGAAACACCACAAGCGATGTAGAGTTTAGGTCTAACTGTTGTACCAGTTTGTCCAACTTGGTGAGAATGATCTATCCAACCATTATCAACAGCAGCTCTTGAAGCACCAACTACTCCACCTATTTTTTTAGCGAATTTTTCTAATAAATCAAATCCTTCTTTTTTTCCTAAACCTCTACCTCCTGTTACTATTATATCAGCTTCTTCTATAGCTACATCATTTTTTGCTTTTTTTATTACATTGATGATTTGTGTTCTTATGTCTTCTTCTTTTATATTTGGTTCGTATTTTATAACCTCTCCAGTTCTGGTATCATCTTTTTCTGCTTTTTTCATAACTC
>Ga0182234_10359_pt1 | contig 11802 bp, 13 predicted proteins | sample hydfratesGB_TM_A_FD_145595 | JGI IMG/M metagenome (GOLD analysis project Ga0182234, IMG submission 145595) | Subsurface microbial communities from deep shales in Ohio, USA - hydraulic fracturing test GB_TM_A | ecosystem: Environmental > Aquatic > Deep subsurface > Shale gas/oil reservoir >...
TTGCCTGTCGGTTTGTACTCTACTGCAAGATTATCAATTACTGAAATAACTTCAGCTCCAATAGACATAACCTCCATCAAAGGTACCTTAACCGTATATTTACCAAGAATTTTATTGGAAACTTTTACTTGGTCATATTTTTTTTCTCCTAAGCCTCCTGCAGAATCGCAGGCAATTACCAGAACCTCTTTTTCATTAATCTGCAGCAGAGAAATATCACGAAGACTATTAATTACTTTCATTTATTAATTTCCCACCTTATCTTTTAGATATTTAGCAACAACTACTGCTAATAAAATATTAACAAATGAAGCAACTGTCAGAACCGGAGCTGTTCCATAAAAAAATGGGATTCCAAAAAAAGGTATTAAAACAGCTGCTGATACTACTCCATTAAAAAATGTAGTAATAACTACAGCTAGATAAACATTTTTTTCAATGAAATATGAAAATATCAAACCACAGACTCCCATAATCAATGCAATTAATAAATGAATCGGCCCCAGAACAAAACCAGAATTAAGAGCAGAAAGCAAATGACCTAAAGCTAAAACAATTCCTCCAGCTGGACCTCCAATAATTATAACTCCTAAATATCCAGGCAAAGAATCAAGGGCAATACTTCCGACAGGCCCAGGAAATTTAATATATGATCCCACTACAGATAAAGCTACTAACAGAGAAATTTTAACTAAAAGTGAAGTCTTTGAATTTTTTATACTAATTGAATTTGAATTTTTCATGTTTTACAAACCACCTTTATTATATTTTTTGATTTTAAAAAATACTTAGAGTTAATAGAAAAATTAATTCTCCCAGTTCAATAATCGCTCCATGAATATCTCCAGTGATTCCTCCCAGTTTTTTATAGCTCCAGCCGGCTAAATAAAAAACTAAAAACGAAATAAGAACTATCGATAATAATATTGGATAAAGCAAAAATGATCCTTTAAAATAAAAATAAATACAAAAAATGAAAATTGTTATTAAAGTACTATAAAATAAGTCAATCACCTCTGCACTTTTACTTAAAGCACCTCCCAACATACTACTCTCTGCTGGCTCAATAAATATTACAACATAGCCTAGAATATAGCGAATTAGTACAGCCATAATTATAATCGCCTGTATATTTTCTCGAAGCAGAAGTTCCTTAAAAAGAAGATATTTTAAAGATAAAGTTAAAATTAGAGTCACAAGAGCAAAAATTCCAGAATTTGAATCATGCATAATTTTTATAGTTTTTTCTTTATCTCTACCAGCAAAAAAACCATCAGCAAAATCTCCCAGACCATCCAGATGCAGTGCTCCAGTTAAATAAATATAAATCATTAGCAATAATAACGCTCTGATCTCAACAGCAAAAATATATGATAAAAAATATTCACTTATAATAATAATAACTGCTAGCAAAAGTCCTACCAGTGGAAAATAATTAAGCTTTAATTCTGAAACCTCTTTTAGCTTAACTGGAATTCGACTCATAAAAGTTAGAGCAGTAAAAAAATTATTAATAATTTTTTTCAAAGCACCCCAACCTCCCCATCAACTAAAGTAAATTCTTTAATATTTTTTAGTCCTTCTTCTTTAATCTCAAGCGGCAGCCCTGCCTGAACTAAATAAACTTTGTCAGCATATTCTGCCGCCATACGAGCAGCTCTTCCCGAAATATCTCTAAAATTTCTGCCCATTTTAGAAGCTGGTACAACTCCCTTACCGGTTTCATTCTGAACTATAATTAGATTCAAATTCTTTTTTATGGCAATTTTTAAAATAATCTCTATTTCTGCTAGAATTTCAGATTCCATTTTTTCAAAATCTTTATTTTGTTTTTTGAAAATTAAATTACCAAGATAGGTAGTTAAACAATCAAATAAAATGGTCTTATTTTTTTCTATATTTTTTAAATATGAACTGATGCTATAGGCTTCTTCTACTGTCTGCCATTCAGATGGTCTCTGTTTTTGATGTTTTTCTATCCTTAATTCCATTTCTGAATCAGTCACAACACCACTTGCTAGATAAATAACATCCAGACCAGCAATTTTTTTTGCAATCAGTTCAGCGAAGCTGCTTTTACCACTTCTGGCCCCACCCTGAATTAAGATAACTCCCACTTAAATCTCCCCTTTTTATTCTAAAATAATTTTTAATTTTTCAATTAAGATCTTATTTGCCTTTCTATTTTTAACAGCAACTCTAATATAGTTATCCTGTAGGTTATAATAGCTATCACAATTACGAATTAAAATAGCTGCTTTGGAAAGTTCCTGTTTTAATTCGGCTGAGTTATAATTTGTTTCTGAAATATCTATAAAAATATAATTAGTTGTTGGCTGATAAACTTTTAGTTTTTTAAATTTTTTTAGTTTTTGATACAGGTATTTTCTTTCGGCAGCAATTTTTTCTTGACTTAATTTAACATAATCTTTTATTTCCTGCTGATTGGAAAAAATAATCTCTCCAGCCAGCTGCGAAAAATAATTAACTGACCAGGGATCTCTTTTAGTTTCCAGTTCTAAACTTAAACTTTTATTTGTTAGAGCATATCCTAGCCTCAAACCTGGAATAGCAAATAGTTTGGTCATTGATTTAAGTATTACTAAATTATTATAGCTGTCTAATAATTTAATTGTTGAATATTTATCGGGATCAGTTAAGAAATCTATAAAGGCTTCATCTATTACAACAATAATCTCTTCTTTAACTGCTTTTTGAATTAAGCTTTCAAGTTCAGCTGTTTTTAATAAATGAGCAGTTGGATTATTGGGATTACAGATAAACAATAGATCAATATCTTTATTTAAGCTTATTTTCAACTTCTCTAAATCCAATTTAAAATCAGCTTTTTTACTTAAGCTAAAATGTTCTACTGCTGCAGCTGCTGACTCTGCTGCCAGCTCATATTCCGAAAATGTAGGATCAATCACCATCACTTTTTTGGGTTTTAATATCTTTGTCAGCTGATAAATCATTTCTGCTGCACCATTAGCAACTGTTACCTGCTCAGGATCAAGAAAGTGTTTTTTTGCGATATCATTTTTAAGAGATTTCGAATTGATTTCAGGATAATTTTCTATTTTATTTATATTACTTTTAATAGCTTCTAAGAGTAAAGACGGGGGTCCTAAAAAATTTATATTAGCACTAAAGTCAATAATCTCATCAGGATCCAAATTATTTTTTTGAGCCATCTCAGTTAATCTGCCTCCATGCATGTGTTCCATTATTAACCCTCCTTTCTATTCCACCTGAAATTATTTTAACTCTTTTTAAATGCTCAAGCTCTGTTTTTTCTTTAATTTCGTTTAAAATTTTTTCTGTTCTTAAATTTTTAGCTGCTAAAACTCCAATCATGGTACCACTATGAGCAATATTTATCCCATATATTTTATTATTTTTCTGGATTATCTGTAATAATTTATTCAAATCTTTTTTATAAAGAATTTTTTGATGAGCAAGACTGCTCAAAGTAGTACCTCTCCCCAGTAAATAATAATCATTTTCTTTAAAACCACTTTTTATTAATTTAAAAGATTTTTTTATTTTTTCTTCTTTGTCTTTATTTAAAAGATTTAATTGTTTTGATTGATTAAAGCTAAGAGAATCCACAGTTCCTTTTTCTTTAAAGATTAGTATATCTATTTCAGGAGGAAAAGCAGTAAGTAAATAATCTTTTTTCCCATTTAAGTGATCAAAAAATCTAATCCCTTCCAAAAAAACACTGTCAGTGGGTTCTAGATCAAGACATATTTTTTTCAAAAGCTTAAAATCAACTTTATTTTTTAATAAAAGCATTACTGCTGCAGCAGCAGCACTTATATCTGCTGTGGAAGAAGCCATCCCAATTCCTGATATTAATTGAGAATTTATTCTGATTTTTATAGCTTTCTGTTTAAAATTATAATGATTTAATAGTTTTTTAACTGCAATTTCTGTTTTATAAGTATTTTCTGTGCTAGAGTTGTTCTTATTGATAATTATTTTTTTTTCAGAATCAATAAAATGAGCCTTTACTTCAGTATATAAATTTATTGGGCAGGAAATCAAAAAATTCTGATCATCTATACTGCCCTGAAGAAGTTCTCCACAGCTGCCTGGAACTCTAAGTATAACTTGCTGCACTATTCATTCTCCTTTCATAACTAAATTTTAATAAATCAAATTAAAATTAAAAATTTAACTTTATAAATATTTATTTTATATTTTTAAGCTCTTGATATTTCTAAATCAAAGCAAAAATAATTAAAGCTAATATTAAAAATAATCCAACCGTATAATAAATTATTTTATTCAGCTTTAAAATATCACTAGCCTCAAATTTTTTCTTTTTCTGTCCGATATAGGCCCTAAAACTCTCCTTTCCCTGATAATAATTGATTCCTCCAAAACGCAGAGAAAGCGCTCCTGCCGCCGCTGCCTCTGGATAACCAGCATTTGGACTGGGATGTTTTGCTGCATCATTTAAAACTGTTTTAAAAGCTGACTTAAAATCGAAATCAAGTAGAAAAGATGCTGCAATAATTAAAAATGCTGTAATCCTGGCGGGAATATAATTAAAAAAATCATCAGTTTTAGCTGCTGCATAGCCAAAATTTATATATTTATCATTTTTATAACCCAGCATCGAATCCATAGTATTTACTGCCTTATATGTAACAGCAAGTGGAAGCCCTCCTAAAAGATAATAAAAGGCAGGTGCCAGGATTCCATCTGAAGTGTTTTCAGCCAGAGTTTCTAAAACTGCTCTGATAACTTCCTGGCGACTGCTCTGACTGCAGTCTCTACCCACAATTAAATCGACTTTTTTTCTGGCCTGCTCCAAATTATTGATTTTTAGGGCTAAATAAACTTCTTTACCAGCTTTGATCAAACCTTTTAAGGCCAGCATTAAACTCAGAAGAATTATTTCAATAAAATAAGCAAAATATTCATTTAGCCTCAGTGACTGTTGAATAATATAATTTGAGATAAAATAGCTAACTAATAAAACTATGATTACTAAAAAACCACCTTTTAATTTAGCAGCTAAAGTACCATCTCTTTCTTTTTGTAAATGTTTTTCCAAAAAAGTTATTAAGCCACCTATTATTACAACAGGATGTGTAATCCAGTTCGGATCAGAAATAATCAAATCTATGATTAAGGCAATAATTAAAAATAATATGAACTGCAAACTAAGCACCTCTACTTTTTTTATAGATTAAAGCTTTTTCCAAATAATTTTTCACTATTTGAAGGTTAGAAGCAAAGTGCAGGTGTATATAGGAGGCTAAAATATTATCCAGACTGCTGTAACCCTCTTCTTTTTTTCGATAATTATAACTTCTTTTAACTTTTTGGTCAATCTTTGAAATTCTGGAATAATGAAACACATGCCCTCTTGCTTTTTCTCCTTTTTTAAATAATAAGTTATCAGCTGAAGCTTCAACTTCTCGATATCCCATTTCCTGTAATTTAGAAGTCATTTCTATCTCGGCTGGAAGTAAGTCCAGCATTTGAAATTCTTTCCCCTCAAAATCTTTGACCTGACGGCAGAAATACATCAGCCCTCCGCATTCTGCATAAGCTGGAAGTCCCTGTTTGACTTTTTCTTTGAAATCGCTTTTGAATTCTCTATTTGCAGCAAGTTCTTGCAAAAAACTTTCGGGAAATCCTCCTCCCAGATAAACTGCATCTACTTCAGGGAGTCTAGAATCTGTTAAGGGGCTGAACTCGACAATTTTTGCTCCCGCTGCTTTTAAAAGATCTAAATTTATTTGATAATAAAAGTTAAAAGCCTGATCAGAGGCAAGACCTATTTTTATATTTTTTATAGTTGATTTTATAGCCAAATTATTTTTAAGTAAATTTTCTGATTCTACTTGCGAAATTTCTATTACTTGCTCAATATCAATATATTTTTCCATAAGCTCAACTAATTTTTGACTGTATGCTTTAAGTTCACTACTTTCAGAAACTGGCACCAAACCAAGATGTCTTTCCGGCAGTTCCAGATCTTGATTTTTAGGAAGATAGCCCAAAACTATTAAATCACTCATTTTATCTTTAATTGCTTTTTTTAATAATTCAAAATGATGAGGACTGCTGATATTATTAATTATAACTCCTTTTAGATTTAATTTTTGATCATAATTTTTATAACCATAGACTACTGCTGCAGCACTCTGTGCTACCTTGCGAGCATCAATAATTAAAATAACAGGTGCATTGATAATTTTAGCAATTTCAGCTGTACTGCTGGTCGAATTTTTACCTTTACCATCAAAAAGTCCCATTACTCCTTCTATCATCGAAATATCAGCCTGCTTACTTTTTTCTGAAAAAACTTTATTAACTCCAGCTGCTCCCAAAAAATAGCTGTCTAAATTATAAGAATCCCTACCACAGATTAAAGTATGAAAACCAGGATCTATATAATCAGGTCCAACTTTAAATGGCTGTACCTTAAATCCTCGCTTTTTAAGCGCTGCCATTAAACCTAATGAAATGGTAGTTTTACCAACCCCACTACGGCTGCCGGCAATAACAATTTTCTTATTCATCTTTTACTTCCTCCTCAAAAACTGCTAGAGTAATCCCTGGATATTTTTGCTTATCTATTATTAATTCCCCATTGTCTGATGCCAAAATTGCTGCCGGGGCTGCTGCAGCCGCAACTCCAATTGTTTTTTTTACAAAATCTGATTTTTTTATTTTTAAACTATCTTCAATTTCTCTAATTTTTTTTCGCGTAATTATTTCAAGCGGCCAGTCGTTTTCTTCTGCCAGCTTTAAAATACCTTTTTCATTCTTTTTTAAATCAATAGTTGCTAATTTTTTTATACTTTCTCGAGATAAATTGTTTTCAATCAAAATTGAATTTAATGCACTTTTAATAGCGAAAAAAGAGATATTTTTTCTACAGCCAATACCAATAATAATATTTCTGGGAATTAACTGCAGTTGATTTTCTTTTAATTTATACTGCTGATTGGAAATAATAACTTCAAAAACATCATCTTTAATCTTGTTATTCACATAATTTAAACTATGTTTTTTTAATTTTTTAGTTTCTTTAATATGAATTTTATAATCAGTATAAATATGAACTTCTTTACCAAATAGTAGAGCTCCATTTGCCTTTTTCAATCTTTTAAAAGGCTCTATTTTGCAGTTAAGTTTCTGAGCTAAAAGATCAAATGCAGGCTGATTACTGCAATCTGTGGCGGTAGTAATTACAGGATTAGAGTCTAAAACAGCAGCAATTTCTACTGTCAGCAGATTTGCTCCTCCCAGATGACCGGAAAGAGTACTGATTACATTCTGGCCTGAGTCATCAATTGTTATTACAGCTGGATCAGTTTTTTTGTTATTCAGCAGCGGAGCAATTATCCGCACAACTATCCCCAGGGCCATGATAAAAACTAACCCATCATATTTATTAAATATATCATTTATTGTTGTTTTAAATGAATTAAAATAATAAAATTGATTATTCTTATCTTTTAATTTATTTGGCGAATATATATCCAGGCTGCTGACTACTTTTTTTAGCTTTAGAGCTATTTTTTTGGCGGCTGGAGTCAAAAAAATTATAGCTATTTTTTTATCTTTCAGCATAGTTACACCTCAGTTTTGTAATTAGCTTTAATATAATTAATCAAATTATCAACTTCATTAAAAAAAAGAGGATAATTTATCTTAGGTCTTTGAATCACAATAACAGCTATCCCCAACTCAACTGCTGCCTCAATTTTGCTTTTTAAACCACCACTATCTCCACTTGCTTTAGTAATTATTACATCAGCCCCATATTCTTTAAATAAAGACTGATTGAATTCTTTAGTAAAAGGACCTTTAGCTGCAATAATATTTGCAGGTGGTAGACCAAGCTCAATAATATTTTTAATAAAAGTAGGAAAAGTCATTACTCTCAAAAAAAGTCTTTTCTCGTAATTATAAATTTCCTTAAGAAAAATCTCTATATTTTTAGAGCCGGTTGTTAAGAATATTTTTTCAAAATCATTTGCTATTTTTGCTGTCTTTTCGTAATTTGAAGTTTTTATGATTTTGGTATTATAATACGCATACTGACTTAAATCAACTTTTTTTCTTTCAAAACGTAGATATTCAATTCCCGACGCTTCTGCTGCTTTTATTGCTTTTTTACTTATTTCTTCCGCAAAAGGATGAGTAGAATCCACCACTACTGAAATTTTTTCTTTTTTAATTAAATTATAAATATCATTCTGTTTTAATTTTTTTTTAATTACTCTAATTTTAAATTTATCTTTAATTAATTTTTCTCCATAATCTGTAGTAACTGTAGCTATTAAATTTTTTCTTTGTTTTTTTAAAGCTTTGATTATTTGATAACTATCAGATGTTCCGGCAATAACTAGAATCATATATTGTAACCCCTTGGGGTAATTATCTTTTTATTTGCTATATAACTCTGAGAATTTCCAATTATCACTGTTGTCAGCATATCAACCTTTTCTAAGGGCATCTCCTTTAGCGTACTGATCATAATCTCTTCTTCATCTCTTCCTACACTACGGACAATTCCAACTGGTGTTTCTGGATTTCGATATTTTAGAAAAATTTCTCTAGCCTTTTTTAGCTGCTTTTTTCTTCTGCTACTTCGAGGATTATAAAGAGTAATTATAAAATCTGCTTCTGCAGCAGCTTCTAATCTTTTTTTAATCAGATTCCAGGGAGTTAAAATATCACTTAAACTTATTACAGTATAATCATGCATCAGTGGAGCACCAAGTACAGCGGCTGCAGCATTAGCGGCAGTAATACCTGGTACAATTTCTGTTTTTATATTAATTTTTTGATCTTCTATCAATTCTAGTGCCAGACCTGCCATTCCATAAACACCAGGATCACCACTACTAATTAAAGCACATCTTTTACCTTGTTTGGCATAATCAATTGCTTTTTGAACTCGTTCTTTTTCTTTTCTCATTCCACTAATATATATCTGCTGTTCTTCGGAAATTAATTCTTTTATACATTCAATATATTTTTTATAACCAACTATGACATCTACCTCTTTTAAAACCTGATAGGCTCTGCGGCTGATATCAGATAAATTACCAGGACCAATACCAATTATATATAAATTTTTATTTAACTTCATCCAATCATCCTTTCTGCAGAATTCTGCAGGAATACTTTTGTAAAATAAATTCTACAAAATAATCAATTTTTTTAAATCAATTCGAAGAGTTCACTTTTAGATTTGGGCACCGAAACCGTTGAAGATATTTTACCATTTTGAATAAGTTTTTCATATACCTCAATTATCCAAGGTTTTATAAGATCTGATTCTTTAAGAAGTTTATTATCTCTAAATATTTTTTCTGAATTTCCTTCTCCAATGATTTTCCCATCAGAAAAAATATAAATATAATCTGCCCACTGGTAAGCTAAATCAACATCATGAGTTGATAAAATTACAGTAGTTCCTTTTTTATTAATCTGATTAATAAATCCTAATATCTCTTTTGAGTGTTTTGGATCAAGCCAGACAGTCGGTTCATCAAATATTATAACTTCAGGTTTCATAGCCAGGATATCAGCTATAGAAATTCTTTTTTTCTGACCATAACTCAATAAGTGAGTAGGTTTATCTTTTATATTAGTAATCTCCATAATCTGCATAGCTTCATCAACACGTTCCCTTGTTTTTGTTTCAGATAAACCCAAATTAAGTGGGCCAAATGAAATTTCTTGAAAAACACTGGATGAAAAAAGCTGCATATCTGGATCCTGAAAAACTATACCAATATTTTTTCTTAAATTTTTCAATTCTTTTTTCTTATAAGATACTTTTTTCCCTCTAAATTTGATATTCCCTTTTTTAGGCTTTAAAATTCCATTGAAATGAAGAAATAATGTTGACTTTCCGGCACCATTTGCTCCAAGAATAGCTATTTTTTTACCCTTTTCAATGCTAAGGGATAAACCATCTAATGCATTAGTTCCATCTGGATAGTTAAAAACTACATTTTCTGCTTCAAGTACTTTTTTAGACAAAATTACCACCACCGAATATTGAAATAATAATTAAAAATGTTTCAAATAATATGATTATCATTATATTTTTATAAGAAAAACTATATTTTCTTTCTAGTACTCTTATCTTCCCATCATATCCCCTGGCCACAAGAGCTGTAAGCAGACCTTGAGCCCGATAATAAGCCCTGATAAAAAGATTAGATATCAACTTAGCAATAGAAAAAAATGATTTCTTGATTGAAGAATAACCCAATCTTGATAACTGTGACGTTCTTATTAAATCTGCAGTATCTAAAAGAACAAAAATAAAACGATAAATAAGCATCATCAATTCTATAACTATTTCAGGGAGTTTGAACTTTCTTAAGACAGAAATAATTTCTAATACTGGGGTTGTTAGAGTTAAAAAATACAGGCAGCAGATTGAAGCAAATGATTTTAAAAATAATAATACTGCTGTATTTAGTGATTTAGACTCTAAACCGAAAAACCATCCACCTAATTCAAAATAAAAAAAATAGTTATTTAACTCTCGAGAAAAGCTAACTACTGCTGTTATCGAGGCAATAATAAGAAAAGATAATGGTATAAAAAGCAGCTTTAAATAAAACTTAAACGGAATACCTGCAGCAGTTATAAGCATGAGACTTATAACTGATATTACAATTATTGATGTCATAAAAGAATTGGCAGTTAAAGTGATTAATATTGTGAATAGAGCAAAAAAAGATTTTTCTAATGGATGAAAACTGCTGAAATTATTATTATAAGCATATTGATCAATATCTATCATTTTTTATCTTGCCTATCATTATTATATTTATTTTTACCTCTCTGCAGACCAATATAATATCCTAAGAATCCTGCACCAATGGCTGCCTGCAGGGCAAAAAGTAAGCTTTCTATTTCTCCACTTGGAGGTTCCCATATATTGCTAAACCAGGCAGTATATTGTGGATTTATTTCTGAAATCACACCTTCAGCCATTCCATCAGCACCCAAAAATTCGGAATTTCTTTTTATTATTAAGGGAGTAATAACTACTATGAGGATAAGTGAAATTATTATTAAATTTTTCTTAGCTAAGCTCATGTCTCTTCCTCCTTGAAATAATTGATAATTCATCTAGTTCATTTTTACTATATTCTTGAATGATATTAAATACAAGAACAGTTAGAAGCCCCTCAACAATAGCTAGAGGTAATTGAGTAAATGCAAATACACTTAAAAATTTAAATAAAGCAGCCATAAACCCAGAACTTTCAGGAAAAGCTGCCGCAAGCTGTCCAGCAGTTGTAATATATGTAAAGAAATCGGACAATGAAGCAGCCAAAAAAACAGAAAACCAGACCGGAGTACCAACTTTTCTTGATAGTTTAAACATAAAATGAGCTACAAATGATCCGACTATTGCCATTGCAAAAAGATTTGCCCCAAGAGTTGTTATTCCTCCATGAGCTAAAAGAATTGCCTGAAAGATGAGCACAATTGTCCCAAGTAGAACCATAGGCCAGGGACCAAATAAAATAGCACCCAAACCGATGCCAGTTGCATGAGAACAACTGCCAGTTAACGACGGAAGTTTAAGTGAGGATAAGACAAATATAAATGCACCAGCAAGAGCTAAAAGCATTTTAATACCCGGATTTTCATCTTTTAGAATATTATTTACTTTTTTAACACTGATTATTAAAAATGGTACTGCAAGCACAGTCCAAAAACCGGCCCATTTCATTGGCAAAAAGCCTTCTGCAATATGCATTGCATAAACAGTTTTAGGTATTAAAAGTA
>Ga0182234_10362_pt1 | contig 11689 bp, 9 predicted proteins | sample hydfratesGB_TM_A_FD_145595 | JGI IMG/M metagenome (GOLD analysis project Ga0182234, IMG submission 145595) | Subsurface microbial communities from deep shales in Ohio, USA - hydraulic fracturing test GB_TM_A | ecosystem: Environmental > Aquatic > Deep subsurface > Shale gas/oil reservoir > Produced...
TTACTTCTCCAAATAGTAGAGCACCAATATCAGCACAGCCAATTGGCATTCCTGGATGTCCGGAATTTGCCTTTTCTACAATGTCTGCAGATAATCCTCTAACTGTGTTCGCTACTTCTTTTAACAAAATTTATCCCTCCAATTTAATTAGTCAATAACAATTATATCCTGTTCTTCATATAATCTTTTTATATCCGAATCAATATTTTCTGTTACCATATAAACTAAATCCTCAGCTGGACAAATAATTTGATTGGAAACCGCTCCTAATTTATCTGCAGTAACCAGGGCAAGTCTTTCAGTTGAAACTTCAAGCATTTTTCTTTTAAGCAGACACTCTGATAAAGTAGGAACGCTGATACCTTTTTCCGCGTCAATATTATAAATACCCATAATGTATAAATCAGCAACCATTGTACCCAAAGATTCAACAGTCTGAACTCCAAGATTGATCATAGATTCTTTAAATAAAATTCCTCCTAACATTATAACTTCTACATTTTTATGATTTGATAAAGCCATGCTAATAGGAGGGCTATTAGTTATGATTGTTGCTTCTAATGAAAGAGGTAATTGATTAACAAGATGAAGGTTTGTTGTACTTCCATCAATTAATATAACCTGTCCATCTTCTATAAAACAAAGTGCTTTATTCGCTAATTCAGTTTTTATATCACTTGAAATATTTTGCCTGGAGAAAAAATCAACTACTGGAGGACCCTTTCTCAGGGCTCCACTATAAACTCTTTTAATTAAACCCTGGGTGTCAAGTTCTTTTAAATCTCGACGTATAGTATCTTCGGAAACAGATAAACGTTTACTGAGGTCACTTGTAATTACTTTTTGCTCAGAATTTAATATTTCTAATATATTTTGCTGTCGTTCTTCTTTTAACATGATCATCAGTCCATTCTGAGTTGATTATTAGGATTTACTTCTGACCATAATAGGCATCTCTGCCGTGCTTTCTTAAAAAATGTTTGTCCAGTAAAAGCTGATCCATCTGATTTAAATTTTGATTTAAATTTAAAGACCTGTAGGCCATCTTAGCAATTTCTTCCATCACTACTGCATTGTGAACAGCTTCAACTACATCACTCCCCCAGGCAAATGGTCCGTGATTGCTGACTAAAACTCCCGGTATCTGAACTGGATTGAGATCTTTAAATCTCTCTACAATAACTTTGCCGGTTTCTTTTTCATATTCTCCTTTAATTTCAGCTACCTTCATCTTTCTGGTGCAGGGAATTTCCCCATAAAAATAGTCTGCATGAGTTGTACCAAAGCCTGGAATTCCTTTCTCTGCCTGAGCCCAGCTTGTTGCCCAGGAAGAATGGGTATGCACAATTCCTCCAATTTCTTTAAAGTGATTATATAAATAAAGGTGGGTTGCAGTATCTGAAGAAGGCTTTAAATCTCCCTCTATTTTATTACCTTCTAAATCCACAACTACCATATCTTCAGATTTCATCTGATCATATTCGACACCACTCGGCTTAATTACAAATAATCCTTTACCTCTGTCAATCCCACTGACATTGCCCCAGGTATAGGTAACCAGACCTCGCTCTGGTAATTCTAAATTTGCTTTTAAAACTTTTTCTTTAAGATTTTCAAGCATCATAATTGCCCCTTAAATTAACTGATATAGATAACTAATTAATCAATAAATCAAGTTTTAATAAAATAAAAACTGCTGAAAACAGCAGCTTTTATTTTATATTTATTATTTGCTTCTTAAACTGTTTATAACAACTTAAGGCTTTAATAAAACTTTGATATTATCTTTTTTGTGTGCTTCTTCCAGTGCTTCTTCAAAGTCTTCTAAATGATATGTTTTTGCAACATAACCTTCTGCAGATAAAAGACCTCTATCTAATAAATCAATTACAACCGGATAGGTATAAGGCCCTAAGTGAGAACCTCTAATATCTAACTCCTTACGATCTCCAATAACACTCCAGTCAGTAGTTGTTTCTTCTCCAAATACACTAAATTCTACAAATCTACCTAATTTCCTAACCATTTCTAGACCCTGTTTTACTCCCGCTGGTGAACCAGTTGCCTCAATATAAACATCACAACCATAACCATCAGTTAGTTCTTTAACTTTCTTAATAGCATCTTCTTTAGCCGGGTTGATTACCATATCTGCACCATGTTTTTTGGCAAGTTCAAGACGTTTTTCGTTTAAATCTAAAACAATTAATTTTTTAGGAGTCTTCATTTTAATTAACTGAGTCATACTTAGACCAAGGGTTCCAGCTCCAGCTAAAACAACTACATCTTCAAATTCGATACCTGCTCTTTGAACTGTATGCACAGCACAGGCCATTGGTTCAATTAAACTTGCTTCCTCAAAAGTAATTGAATCAGGAATTTTATAGATTTCTGAATTAGGATAAATTTTCATATATTCAGCCCATCCACCTTCAGCAATATCTTTCTGGAAGCCATACATATCATGAACTTCACACATCCAGTACTTACCACTCTTACAGAAACGGCATTCTCCACATGGTTTAATCTGATCAGTTGTAACTCTATCTCCAATTGCAACACCGTGCATTTCAGCAGCTCCCTCACCTAACTCAACTACTGTTCCAAAAAATTCATGACCTGGAGTAACTGGTGATTTTAACCAGGGATCTTCTCCCCCCCAGAACATGTCACTGCCGTGATATGCCTTTAAATCACTACCACAGATACCACAGGCACCAATTTCAATAATAACTTCACCTGGGCCAGCTTTAGGACGGTCAACTTCTTCAACTTTGTAATCTTCTGGTGCATAGGCCTTTACAGCTTTCATTTTTTCGGGTAATTTACTCATAAATAATTCCTCCTAATTTTTTAAATTACTTTTTCTTTTTAGAACTAAAATAAATAGCGACTAAAATAATTAAGCCTTTGAAAACTCTTTGAACATAAGGTGAAACTCCAAGTAAGTTTAAACCATTTGTCAGCACTCCAAGGGTAAAGGCACCTATAATTGTACCGATAATACTTCCTCGACCGCCAGCAATATCAGTTCCACCTAAAACAACTGCAGCAATTGCATCAAGTTCAAATCCAGTACCGGCCATTGGCTGTCCTGACATTAAACGAGATGTTATAACTATACCACTTGTTGCTGCTGTCATACCACTGATTACATAGGCAAATATTTTATATTTCTTAACCTTAATACCAGATAATCTAACTGCTTCCTCATTACCACCAATTGCATAAATATATCTACCAATTGGAAGCTGTGTTAGTAAAATATATGCGACCAAATAGACTATTGCCATTATCAGAACCGGTACTGGCAAAAAACCAAAGACATAGCCTCTACCGAGTACAGAAAACGAACTTGGTAACCCTGACAGTGGATATCCACCTGTATATAATAAAGCCAGACCTCTTGGAACTTCCATCATCGCCAAAGTAACAATAATAGGCGGCATATTAGCATAAGAGATTAATGTTCCGTTAATTAATCCAAATAATGCTCCTACAAATAATGCAAAAAGTATTGCTAAAATAGGATGTAAACCCCAGTCTGCCATTCCAGCTGCTAACATTGTTCCTGAAAAAGCCATCACAGATCCTACTGAAAGGTCAATACCGGCTGTTAAAATTACAAAAGTCATTCCAACAGCAATAATACCATTAATAGAAATCTGTCTGGCTACATTAACCAAGTTTCTCCCTGTGAGAAAAGTATCCGTAAAAATCGACATGAATAAAGAAAGTAAAATTAAACCAGCAAAAGTTAAAACTTCTGGTTTTTTAAGTAAATCTTTTAAATTAGTGTCTTTAATTTTATTACTAAGTTGCCCTGTCATATTCTTCCCCTCCAGTAGCGTAATACATTATAGTTTCCTGGTCTACATCATCATTATTTTCTAGAACTGCTTTAATTTTGTTATTATGCATAACCATAATCCTGTTGCTCATTGCAAGCACTTCTGGCAGCTCGGAAGATATCATTATGATAGAAATCCCCATTTCTACAAGTTCATTCATTAATTTATAAATTTCCAATTTTGCTCCAACATCAATTCCTCGAGTTGGTTCATCAAAAATTAAGACATTACTTTCAATGCCCAGCCATTTTGCTAGTACCACTTTTTGCTGATTGCCTCCACTTAAATTTTTAACTGCCTGTTTTAAGCTCGGAGTTTTAATATTTAGATCATCAACAAGATCATTGGCTCTTTTCTTTTCTTCTTTTTTATTTATAAACAAACCCTTTTTTAAAATTTTATCAAGGCTATTAATAGAAATATTATCCTTAACGCTTAGACCTAAGATTAAGCCCTGAGATTTTCGATTTTCAGGTATTAAACCTATTCCGTTATCTAAGGCATCTGAAGGAGAATTGATCTCAATTTTTTCACCTTTAATAAAAAGTTCTTTATTTAAAACCTTATCTGCCCCAATTATTGCTCTGGCCATTTCAGTTCTACCTGAACCTACCAGACCAGCTACTCCAAGGATTTCTCCTTTTTTAAGCTTGAAATTAATGTAATCTTCATTTTCATTTCTCTTTAAATTTTTAACTTCTAGCATGATATCTTTCTTAACACTTTCAGCTCTTTCAGGAAAAGTATCACCTATGTCTCGGCCAACCATCATTTTAATAATTTTCTTTTCATCCAAATTGGATATATCTTCTGTACCTACCCACTGACCATCTCTTAAACAGGTCAATCTGTCACCTATTTCAAAGGTTTCTTCCAGGTGATGTGATATAAAAATCATGGTTACGCCTTTTTCTTTTAAATTTCTAATCAATTTAAATAAAATTTTAGTTTCTTGATTAGTTAAAGTTGCAGTAGGTTCATCTAAGATTAAAACATTATCATTGATCGATACCGCTTTTGCAATTTCTATAAACTGCTGCTCAGCAACACTCAGCTGATTAACAGATTTTTTTAAATCAATTTCAACATCAAGAACTTTAAGCAAATCTCTTGCTTCTTCTTTCATTCTTTTTTTATCTAAGACACCATTTTTTTTATATTCTCTACCCAAAAATATATTTTCTACAGCATTTAAATAAGGAATCAAACTAAATTCCTGATAAATAATACTAATACCGGCTAACTGAGCTTCTTTTGGATTACTAAAATCAATTTCATCACCATTTAATAACACCTTACCGCTATTAGCCTGATAAACACCAGACAAAATTTTCATCAAAGTTGATTTCCCTGCTCCATTTTCTCCAATTAAAACGTGAACTTCTCCTTTTTTAATATTGAAGCTAACATTATCTAAAGCCAGTACTCCAGGAAATTCTTTAGTAACATTTTTAATTTCTAATATATTATCCAAATTCAACACCTCATTTTTGAGGATCCTCCTAAAATAGGAGAATCCTCTTAAATAATATTACTAATCTATTACCAGCTAAATCCTTCTGCATTATCTTTATTAATTAATTTTACAGGAACTGGAATTGTTTCAGGTAACATTTCTGCTCCCCAGTATTTAGCTAAAGCAATACCAATACCGATTCTTACCTGATCTCTTGGGAACTGAGCACTAGTTGCCATAAAGGTATCTCCGTTTAAAATTGCTTCAATTGCTTCTGGGTGACCATCAACACTGTATAATTTAATATCACTACCAGCACTCTCAATAGCTGCTAGAGTACCTAAAGCTCCAGTATCATTAACACTGAAAATAGCATCTAATTCCGGATTTGCCTGCATCATGTTTTCTGTAACTGACATAGCTTTGTCGCGTTCCTGTTGACCATTCTGTACATCTACAATTTCCATATCAGAATATTCAGCTATTGCATCTTTAAAACCTTTAACTCTCTGCAAAATTGGTACTACTGGAATACCATCTAAAATTGCTACTTTAGCTTTTCCATTGAAATCTTTTGCCATTTCTTGACCGGCCAAATAACCAGCATCATAGTTTTTAGATCCAACAAAACAATCAATAGGACCATTTGCCTCAGCATCAATTGCCACTACAATAACTCCCTGACTCTTTGCATATTCTACTGCTGCTTCAATACCAACAGAATCAGCAGGATTAATTAATAGAATATCAATACCCTTTGTTACCATATCCTGAACATCACTAATCTGTTTATTTACATCATGTCTGGCATCTGTATACATTACTTTTGCTCCAATAGAATCAGCAGCTTCTTCAAGTGCTTCTCTCATTACAATAAAATACTGGTTATTCATTTCCTGAAAAGCCATTCCGATTGATATTTGATCATCATCTTGAGCAAAACCTACTCCACTAAACACAGACACGACTAAGATAAAAGTTAATAATAATACTAATTTTTTCAAAATTATAACCCCCTAAAAATTTTATGAATATTTTTAATAAAATTATGAGAGGAATGCTTATTAAATTATTTAATTATTATATCCTCATTAATTAAACCTAAACGCACTGAAAAAAGCAAATTATTTTTTCACCCCTTTCCTAAATGTATTTACTTATAGACTTATAAAAAAATAAAAAATTTATAATAAAACACAAAAAGCCCTGCATTATATCTTTAGTAATGAACTAATTGAATATAGTTCACCCAAAAATATAATACAAGGCTCCTTCACCTTAATACATTATGCCCCCATCAGCACAAAGTATTCAATATTTTTTATTTTCTAAATTTATTATAAGTTAAATAATAATTTAAAGCAAGTAATATAAAGTTAATTATCTTTGATTAAATTATAATATAGTTTAAATTCTCCTATTTTCTCTAAAATGCTATTTATTTTAAATAGTCATTCATTTTAATGATATTTTTTGCCACATCAATTAATTTAATATTCTCTTCCTGACTTTTATTCTGCAATTTTTTCATAGCCTCAGGCTCACTTAAACCTAAATTGTCCATCAATAACCCCTTCGCTCTTTCAATATATTTTCTGTTTTCAAGTGCCTTCTTCTGATTCTGCAGATCTTCATTAACCTTCTTAAATTCTTCAAATTTATTCATAGCAATTATTATTGCAGTTTTTAACTCTTCTACTCCTACAGGTTTAACTAAATAAGCAAAAACTCCAACCTCACTTGCTTTATTAACTAATTCATCGTCTGAATATCCACTTACAATTATGCTGGGAATCACCTGATCTTTATTTATCTCTTTTACTGCTTCAATCCCATCAATTTTTGGCATATTGATATCGGCGATGATTAAATCAGGCTTTTTCTCTTTAGCCAATTTTATTGCTTCTTTTCCATTCATAGCTTCAGCAATAATTTCATGGCCTAGTTCTTTAAGATTGCTTTTTATCCCCATTAAAACAAGATATTCATCTTCTGCAATTAATATTTTTAATTTATCCATAATTTTATCATTCTCCTAATATTTTTAATATTTAAAAGGAATTATAACTTCAACTTTTGTACCTGGATCTTTCGAGTCAAAATTTAGCTCTCCATTAAACTCATTATTAATTATAGAATAAACTATGCTCAAACCTAGAGTTGAAGACCTTTGAATATCAAAGTCATCTGGCAGGCCTTTACCATTATCTTCAATAATCAAAACAATATTCTCATTTTTCTTTTTACAACTTATTTTAATCTTTCCTGATACTTGATCAGAAAAAGCATGTTCATAACAATTAGCTACAAGCTCATTAATTATTAAAACAATAGTTGTAGCTTTATTATAGGGGATAAAAATATCTTCTAAGTCCTTTTTTATCTCTATTTTACTGTTTAAGGAAGGATAAGCAGCAAAATCCAGTACTTTATTAATTATTTCTTTTATATTAATTATACTTCTTCCCATTCTATCCTTTGACAAAAGATCATGAACAGCAGCAATACTTTTTATTCTTGACATTATATCATCCAGAATATTAACTACTGATTCATAATCAAGATCTTCTGTTAAAAAATTTTTTTGAATAGAGATCAGACTGATTATTGATTGAAGATTGTTCTTAATACGGTGGTGACTTTCTTGTAATAAAGCAGATCTTCCCATTAATCTGGTATCTTCAATAGCGATTGCTGCCTGTCTGGCAAAAGTAGATAGGTATTTCCACTCAATTTCCGAATAAACATAAATATTTTTATAATATAATTTGATTATACTGGCTAATTGGGAGCGGATTAATACTGAAGACATAATAACAGTATTTATTCCATAATTATCTCCTTCAAATAATGAGTAAAATTCTTTATCTCTAGAATTACTATAATAAAGTTTATTATTATTTGTTATAGAAAATATTTTGTCTTTTCTTATTTCAGGAATCTTACTTTTATTTTTTTTAAATTCGATTTCATCGATTATTGTTTCAGTCTTTTCATCAACCAAATTAATCACACAGGAATCTGCGCCCATAATTTCTGTTACCTTTTCAGCTAAAAACTGCAGAACATCTTTTAATTCATATTCTGAGGTTAAAAACTCAGCTGCCTTAAATATTGAATCTATTACTTCTGGTGTTTCGTCTTCTTTTACCCGGTCATCAAAAATACCTAAAAATAAATTCAATAAACTTTTGGGATTCTTTTTCGCTTCTTCAGCTGATAAAATACCAGCTATTTCTCCTTTGGTTAAGACTGCAATCTGATCAGCAATTTTTAGAGCTTCTTCCCACTGTTTGGTAACATAAATTATTATTTTATTTTTTTCCTTTAATTTTCTGATCATCTTGTATAATTTATCTAAACTATCAATACTTAAATTAGTAGTTGGTTCGTGTAAAATAATAATCTCGGGATCTTTTATAAAGACTTTAATAAATTCTATTATCTTTTTTTCTTCCAAAGTTAAGCTGCTAACTTGTTTATTAAGATCAAAATTCAGATCAAAGTAATCCAAATATTGCTGTGCCTTTTTCTTAACCTGCTTCCAATTAATGAATGGTCCAATTTTCCTGGTCGGAAAATCAACAAAAAACAAATTTTCTGCTATCGTCATTTTATTAATTAAAGTTGATTTTTCATAGATAAATCCAAATATTTTATTTATATTTCTCTTGTTTAACAATTCATTTTTATAATAAATATTTCCAGAATAATCTTCAATTATACCTGCTAAAACATTTACAAAAGTTGTCTTCCCAGCTCCTGTTTCACCTACCAAGGCAAAAATCTCACCCTGTTTTATTCCAAAGTTAATATCTTTAATTTTGGACCAATTTTTATTTAAAGTTGTTAAATTTTTAATTTCAAAAATTTCTTTTCTCAATTTTTTCACCTTTTAAGAAATTATTTTTTAATATAGAACAATTCTTTAATAACTAGATTGATTAATAGAAACAGATAAATAATTTAAAAACAAATAATTAACTAAAAATTATGATGTTTCTTTAAATTATATCAAATAGATTTTATTATAACAAGATATATAATTAATGAGTTTCCCCATTTTTTAAAATAGCAAAAACTATCCTTACCGTCATAATGGTAAAGAGAGTCTTAATATCTTTTGTGATCGTCGTTTTTTGTAATAACTCTTACAAAAAGAAGCTATTCCAGTGTAAGATTTAGCCAGTATTTCTTTGATTCCATCTGCCAAAGCATAATATTCAAAGTTTGGTATGTCAAATATTCTTTCTGAAACTTTTTTAACAAATACTCTAAGCTTAGTCTTTTTTTGATTGGAAAAAAGAGCTAAAAATCCTATAGTTATTGATAAAATTAAATCTAAATTTCTGATTTTCTTCAATGATCTAACTCTAAAGTTTTCAAAGTCAAATTTTTGTTTTTTAAACCTAAAATATTCTTCAATTCTCCATCTTTTAATATACGCTTTTAAAACTGCCAGAGTAAGACGCTTAGAATTTGGATTTAAATTTGTGATAATCATTGTTGGATTAATACCATGTCCTCTGACAATTACCATAGTTAATTCAGTATCTTTTAAAGCAGGTAGTTTAATGGGAGCATAGCTGAATTTTAGTTTTCTTTCTTTGTTATCCTGATTTCTATAGCGGTAAGCATACTTACCCTTATAGAGAGCAGCTACTTTTTTGATATTTAAGCTTTTGCCTTTGTAGATAACATTGCGGTTTCCCTTAGCTCTAATTACAAAATCTTTGTTGCCCTCAGTAAAATATTCATAATACATGTTGGCGTCATAGCCTCTATCAAGGGCATAGATACCGGTTTTACCAAAGTGTTCTTCTATAAAATCAAGACCTTTTAGAGCTTCTATATTTCTGCTTTTAAATCCAGATTCTAGACTTGAATAAATATGAGAATATATTTCAACAGGTAGTGCCTTTTTATCAGTTAGAGCAGTTATTTCAAAAGTATCGTAGCCTTTTTCAGTTTCACCTGTACTGCCGTCTCTAACTCGATCAAGAGCTTCTAGTTTTTTGCTGTAGGGTTTAACTACATCTGATTTATCACAGCAAAAAACAGTATTATCATCAATATGAGGTTTTACCTCATTTATATATTTTCCAATTAAGTCATCCTGTTCATCAAATTTTTCAAGGTTTCTGGATAAACGCTCAACAGTCTTTTTTAAAAGATTATCTTCTTTTAAAGATCTGCCAATATTACTTAAAAGTACAATAAGTTTCCCCATTTTTTAAAATAGCAAAAACTATCCTTACCGTCATAATGGTAAAGAGAGTCTTAATCTCTTTTGTGATCGTCGTTTTTTGTAATAACTCTTTAAAAAAGAAGCTATTCCAGTGTAGGATTTAGCCAGTATTTCTCTGATTCCATCCGCTAAAGCATAGTAGTCAAAGTCTGGGATATCAAATATTCTTTCTGAAATTTTCTTAACAAATACTCTAAGCTTAGTCTTTTTCTGATTGGAAAAAAGAGCTAAAAATCCTATGGTTATTGATAAAATTAAATCTAAATTTCTGATTTTCTTTAATGATCTAACTCTAAAGTTTTCAAAGTCAAATTTTTGTTTTTTAAACCTAAAATATTCTTCAATTCTCCACCTTTTAATATATGCTTTTAAAACTGCAAGAGTAAGCCGCTTAGAATTTGGATTTAAATTTGTGATAATCATTGTTGGATTAATACCATGTCCTCTGACAATTACCATAGTTAATTCAGTATCTTTTAAAGCAGGTAGTTTAATGGGAGCATAGCTGAATTTTAGTTTTCTTTCTTTGTTATCCTGATTTCTATAGCGGTAAGCATACTTACCCTTATAGAGAGCAGCTACTTTTTTGATATTTAAGCTTTTGCCTTTGTAGATAACATTGCGGTTTCCCTTAGCTCTAATTACAAAATCTTTGTTGCCCTCAGTAAAATATTCATAATACATGTTGGCGTCATAGCCTCTATCAAGGGCATAGATACCGGTTTTACCAAAGTGTTCTTCTATAAAATCAAGACCTTTTAGAGCTTCTATATTTCTGCTTTTAAATCCAGATTCTAGACTTGAATAAATATGAGAATATATTTCAACAGGTAGTGCCTTTTTATCAGTTAGAGCAGTTATTTCAAAAGTATCGTAGCCTTTTTCAGTTTCACCTGTACTGCCGTCTCTAACTCGATCAAGAGCTTCTAGTTTTTTGCTGTAGGGTTTAACTACATCTGATTTATCACAGCAAAAAACAGTATTATCATCAATATGAGGTTTTACCTCATTTATATATTTTCCAATTAAGTCATCCTGTTCATCAAATTTTTCAAGGTTTCTGGATAAACGCTCAACAGTCTTTTTTAAAAGATTATCTTCTTTTAAAGATCTGCCAATATTACTTAAAAGTAC
>Ga0182234_10367_pt1 | contig 11497 bp, 9 predicted proteins | sample hydfratesGB_TM_A_FD_145595 | JGI IMG/M metagenome (GOLD analysis project Ga0182234, IMG submission 145595) | Subsurface microbial communities from deep shales in Ohio, USA - hydraulic fracturing test GB_TM_A | ecosystem: Environmental > Aquatic > Deep subsurface > Shale gas/oil reservoir > Produced...
GACCCCAGGAAGACTACCTGGTAGATAGGTCACATGTGTAAGTATAGTAATATATTGAGCTGAGTGATACTAATAGGTCGAGGTCTTGACCTTACGATTTAAAAATATTCTTGTGCAGTTTTGAAGGTTTCTAGCCCCTAGCCCAATTTGCATAGCAAATTGCAGGCAGGTAAAGATACTTTCATAACAAAATAATCTAGTGGCAATAGCAAAGGGGTCACACCTGTTCCCATCCCGAACACAGAAGTTAAGCCCTTTAGCGCTGATAATACTTGGAGGGTGACCTCCTGGGAAGGTAGGTCGTCGCTAGATTATTTAAATTTAATACCGCGGGGTAGAGCAGTTGGTAGCTCGTCGGGCTCATAACCCGGAGGTCGTTGGTTCGAATCCTTCCCCCGCTACCAAGACAATAAAAAGGTATAAGCTTTTGATAGGCTTATACCTTTATTTTTATGTTCAAAATAAATTAATAAAATTCTCTAGATATCAGGTCTTCATAGGATTGACCCTTTACTATTAGTTTGCTTTCTCCATCTTTTGCAACTACAACGGGAGGGATTCTAATTTTATTGTAATTATTAGCCATAGAATAACCGTAAGCTCCTGTTGAAAGAACTGCTAGAATATCTCCAGGTTGTGGATTAGGAAGATAGATGTTTTTAATTAATATATCTGTGGATTCACAGCATTTACCGCTAATTGAAACTAAGGTATCCTTGCTTTCGGAAACTCTGTTAGCAATAATACCTTCATACTCAGCCTGGTACAATCCAGGACGTATATTATCAGTCATACCTCCGTCCACGGATACATAAGTTCTAACATCAGGAATTTCTTTGATGCTGCCTATAGTGTAAAGTTGAATTCCCGCTTCTCCGACGATAAATCTACCAGGTTCCATAACAACTGCAGGTCTTGTTATACCTAAATTATTACAAAAGTCTTCCAACCTATTCATAATAGGATCTACAAAATAAGATATACTCTTAGGATTATCTTTATCAGTATATTTTATTCCGAAACCTCCACCCATATTAAATTCTTTTATATTAAAATCAAATCTTTTATTTGTTTCTTTAATCAAACTTAAAATAACATTCAGTGCTCCAAGATGGGATGTGTTGTCATGAAGTTGAGAGCCTACGTGATAATGAAATCCTAGAAAATTAACGTATTTTGATTTCAATGCTTTTTCAATTGCTGGATATAAAATATTTTCATCTAAAGGAATCCCAAATTTCGAATCTTTTTTACCAGTAGTTATATATTCGTGAGTTTCGGACATTACGCCAGGAGTAATTCTAAAAAGCAAATCAACGGTGGAATTCTTTTCACGACAAAGCTCTATTATTAAATCAAGCTCATAAACATTATCCACTATAATCCTACCTATTTTGTAATCTAAAGCCATCTCTAGTTCTTCTAAAGATTTATTATTACCATTAAATTCAATTCTTTCCCCGGGAAAATCAGATTTAATTGCCGTATACAATTCTCCACCAGAAACTACATCTAAGCATAATCCTTCTCTTTCTATTAATTTACACATATATTTAGTTAAAAAAGCCTTGCCAGCATAAGCAGCTCTTGTATTTTCATATTTATCTAAAAAAGATGATTTAATCTCATTAATTTTTGAAAGTATAATATTTTCCGAATAAACATATAATGGACTTCCGTATTCTTCGATCAAATCTAATGCATTACAGCCATCAAAATATAAAATATTTTCTTTTTTTTCTATCATAATAGTCCTCCTCGACCCTTTAAAAAGAGTAATACTAAAAAACCCTTCAAATTTAATTGAATTGTTTAGATTAAATGATATAATAATTTTAAGATTTAAGCAATATTAACATTATTATTAATAAAAATAAATATAATACTGGAGATTTATATGAATTTTGAATATACAAAAATGCAAGGCCTAGGCAACGATTTTATTATTGTAGACAATAGACATAAAAAATTTACCCCTAAAAAATTAGAAAAAATAGCGAAAAGATTGTGTACTAGAAGAATTTCTATAGGGGCAGATGGATTTATGGTTGTAGAAAACTCGGATTCAGCTGATTTTAAAATGAGATTCTACAATGCTGATGGAAGTATAGGAGAAATGTGTGGAAATGGTGCTAGATGCATAGTAAGATATGCTGATATCAATAATATAGCAAGAGGAAAAATGAAGATAGAGACTACTTCAGGCATAGTAGAAGGTGAAGTTATTGATAATAGAAAAGTTTCCGTAAAACTAAATAATCCAACCCTGATTGAAATAGAAATGAGTTTTAAATATCAAGAGCAAAACTTAAGTGTATCTTATGTAGAATTAGGAGATCCTCCTCTACCTCACTGTATGATCGAATATAAAAACTTACAAAACACTTCAGTAGATGACCTAGTAGATATTGCAAAAAATTTGAGGTTTTGGGAAAAATTTCCCAAGGGTGCAAATGTAAATTTCTATGAAATTGTAAATGGAGAATATATTCTAGTAAAAACTTACGAAAGAGGAGTAGAGGGATTTACTCTTGCCTGCGGAACAGGATCGGCTTCGACTGCTTTAGTGGCATATATTAAGAGCCAGATAACAAGGGATTTAATAAGAGTTGAAGTTCCAGGAGGTGTATTAGACGTTAAAGTAATTAAAGACGGTAATACTTGGAATTTGCATTTAGTTGGAGACACAAATATTATATCAAAAGGTATAGTTTTAGATGAAGAATTAAGAATAGGAGATGAATAACATGAAAATTTTTATTAGCGCTGATATGGAAGGGTGCGCAGGAGTATCCTCATGGGAAGAGACAAAATGGGATCATAAAGAATACGACAGAGCAGCTATTCAGATGACTAAAGAGGTAAAAGCCGTATGTGAAGCTTTAATTGAAGAAGGAGTTGAAGAGATAGTTGTTAAAGATGCCCATGAAACTGGAAGAAATCTTGATATAGAAATGCTTCCGGAAAAGGTTAAAGTATTTAGAGGTTGGTCAGGAGGACCTTACTCTATGGTAGATGGGTTGGACAATAGTTTTGATGGAGCAATTTTTGTTGGATACCATACAGCTGGTTCAGAAAATGGTAACCCCCTATCCCACACTATGAATACTAATCTTACGAAAATTGAGATTAACGATAGATTATGTTCGGAATATTTACTCCATACTTACGCCGCAGCAAGTTTTGGAGTACCGGTAATTATGATTACAGGAGATAAAATGATTTGTGAAAGCGCTAAAGATTTTAACGATTGTATCATAACGGCTTCTGTTAAAGAAGGAGAGGGAAGTGGAGTCCTTAGTTTAAACAGTAAGGATGCAGTAAATCTTATACAAGAAAAAACCAGAGAAGCAGTAAAAAAGATTAACAAATGTAATATTGATATTCCTGATGAGCTAGTAATGAAAATTCAATACAAAAATCATGGTGATGCATATAAAGCAAAGTTTTATCCCGGAGTAAAATTATTAGACAGTTGCAGTGTAGAGTATAAAACTAGAACTATAAAAGATATGCTAATAGCAAGAATGTTTATAGCATAAAAAGGAGGATTTATGGATTATTATAATAGAGCTGAAAAGTTACATAAAGAAAATACTGTAATAGATTCACATTTGGATTTAGGGGGTATAATTTTTGAAAGAAAGAGAAAAGGTGAAAAGAAAATAATCGAACACCTATTTTTAGATGATTTTAAAAAGGCAGGATTCAACTTCATAGTAGGGGCTATATATGTAGATGACGTCTTTCTTCCAGAACTTGCTTTAAGAGTAGCACTGGATCAGGTGGTCGAATTAACAGAAGAAGTAGAGAGTTGTAAGGACTTGATGCTTGTAACTTCTAAAAAAGATATGGATAAGGCATTAGAAGATAATAAAATTGGTATTCTAATATCCTTAGAGGGAGTAGAGCCTATATTAAAAGACATAAATATTCTTACAGTATTTTATAAGATGGGAGTTAGAGGGTTAGGTCTTACATGGAGTAGAAGAAACTTTGCTGCTGATGGAAGCTATTTCGGAAATGTAGAAGAAGGAATAAGAGGAGGACTGACTCCATTTGGTATAGAATTAGTAAAAAAAGCAGAAGAGATGGGAATGTTTATCGATGTGAGTCATTTAAATGATGAAGGATTTGAAGATGTTGTAAAATATTCCGAAAAACCATTTATGGCGTCTCATTCTAATTCAAGAAACATAAACAATATGACTAGAAATCTCAAAGACGAGCAAATGAAAATTATAGGAGAAAGAAAGGGAGTAATTGGAATAAATGCTTATAAAGGCATAGTATCACAGAATAAAGAAGAACAAACTATATCAAAGCTCTGCGACCATATTGAAAAAATGATAAAGGAAGCAGGAGAAGATGCTGTATGCTATGGATTTGATTTATGTGACTTATTTTTAAACTCCCAAGGCCAGAACGATACTTTGAAAGACCATAAAGAGAGTTTAAAAGTTACTGAAGAACTTTTAAGAAGAGGATATTCGGAAAATACTTTAAAGAAGATTATCGGAGGAAATTTATTTAACTACTACGGTTCAGTCCTAAAATAATAGGGAAGGGAGCATAAGATGTACGATTTAAACCAGTTAAACAGTATATGCTCTAAATGTAATAGATGCAGACTTCATGAAAATAGGACAAATATTGTATTTGGAGAAGGAAATCCACAAACGGATTTAATGTTTGTAGGAGAAGGACCAGGCTCAAATGAAGACAGGTTAGGAAGACCCTTTGTAGGTAAAGCTGGGCACCTGCTTGATAAAATGCTAAAAGCTATTGATTTGACAAGAGATGAAATATATATAACCAATATAGTTAAATGTAGACCGCCTGGAAATAGAAATCCTGAAGAATCAGAAATAGAGAAATGTCTACCATATTTGAGGTGGCAGGTTAAGATTATTAAACCAAAAATTATAGTATCCTTAGGTTCTATATCAGCTAAAGTATTAATAAATGAAGATATTAAAATTACAAAGGATAGGGGAAGAATATTTACCAAAGGTAAAATAAAATTCATACCTACTCTTCATCCTGCCTACTTACTTAGAAATCCAAATGCTAAAAAAGATTCATGGGAAGATTTCAAACTAATTTCAAAAACATTAAAAGAATTAAGGAGTCGTTAATGAACTTAATACCGGAGAACTACCACACCAGTTGGAAAGAGTTTTTAAATAAAAATAATAACTTAATACTTGAAATAGAAGATAAAATAGGAGATAATATAAATCCGGAGCCGGAAAATGTTTTAAGATTTTTAATGAATAATTTAAATGAAATTAAGGTAATAATATTAGGACAGGATCCTTACCCTGAAAAAGGAAGAGCTACGGGAAGAGCCTTCGAGGTAGGAGATTTGCATTCTTGGAATGAAAAATTCAGACAGGTTTCTCTTAAAAACATTATCAGATCTATTCATAAAGAATACAGAGGATATTCTGAATACAAAAAAATTAAAAAATTCTCCCAAATACAAAAGGAAATTAAAAAAGGAGAGTTTAAAATACTTCCACCAGATAAACTTTTTAAAAGTTGGGAAAATCAAGGAGTTCTTCTCTTAAACACCTACCTATCAGTAGAAGTAGGAAATCCAGGAAGCCATAAAGATATATGGGAAAAATTTAATGAGAACTTACTGGAATACATCTCTGAAAAAAATAAAAATATAAAATATTTTCTATGGGGTAAACATGCAGAAAGTAGAAAAGAATATATAAAATCAGGGGAATTATACATAAGCAGACATCCTATGATGTGCTCTTCTAAATATGAAGAGGATTTTATGAAAAATCCATGCTTTAAAGAAACGAAGAATATAATCAACTGGTTAGGATAAATACAATATTTTTTTGAAAAATTTATAACCGTTGAAATCATAGGAATATACAAAATACAAAAACCATTACAAAAAGTAAAATGTTGAAATATCAAAGGTTTTAGACTTTGACCAAATGGTTTTAAAAATTTGACATTTATTATTATAGTGATACAATATATTGTGTCACTATTTTTAGTTTATAAAGATTTAACACAATATATAGGAGGTGCCCTGTGGCGAAAATTATCAAAAGAACAGGAGACATAGTAGAATTTACCGGAGAAAAGATTGAAAATGCTATTATTAAAGCAATGAAGGAAACTAAAGAAGGAGTTAGTGAAGACGTAGCAAAGAAAATAGCAGAAGAAATTCACGAAATAGTATCCAAAAAAGAAAGTCCTACACCGGTAGAAGACATCCAGGATATGGTAGAAGACAAACTTATGGCAAGTCCTAGAAAAGATGTAGCAAAAAGATACATACTTTATAGGTACGAAAGAGACAAATCAAGAAATGCAAGAAAAAGAAGAGATGGAAAGCTACTTACAGAAGAATTTCTAAGTAAGTACAAGCACAGAGATACTCCAATGCAGCAGCTTGGAAACTTTGTTTATTACAGAACTTATTCAAGATGGTTGCCGGAGGAAAGAAGAAGAGAATACTGGTGGGAAACAGTTAAAAGAGCTGTTGAATACAACTGCAGTTTAGTTCCAACTACTAAAAGCGAAGCAGAGGAATTATATGATAATATTTTTAATTTAAGACAGTTTTTATCAGGAAGAACATTCTGGGTTGGTGGAACTCCAGTAGCTAAAAATTATCCTATGGCTAACTACAATTGTGCATTCACGGTAATAGATAAATTTAAATCTTTTAGAGATTTATTCTATCTACTTATGATAGGATCAGGAGTTGGAGTTAGAATTCTTAAAGACGATGTAGCTAAACTACCAAAGATTAGAACAGACTATGAAATCATTCACGAAGACTATACACCTATAGATATGGATGAAAGGGAAGACAATACAAGTATAGAATTCCAGCATAATAATACAGTAAAAATCATTGTAGGAGATAGCAAGGAAGGTTGGGTACAATCCCTTGGTCACTTCTTTGATGTACTTCATAGCAATGAATATAGGAACATAAAAACTGTTATAATTAACTACGATAACGTAAGACCAAAAGGTGAAAGACTTAAGACTTTCGGAGGCACAGCAAGCGGTCACACTAGTCTTAAGAATATGTTTATTAAGACAGATAAGGTTCTTAAGAAACGAGGAGCCATAGAAGACAAAAAGAGAATCAAACTAAGACCTATAGATTGTCTTGATGTAGCGAATATAATAGGAGAGAATGTAGTTGTTGGTGGCGTAAGAAGAACTGCTGAAATAGTACTTGTAGATGTAGATGATAAAGAAGCTATCGAAGCCAAAAACAACCTTTACAAGCAAATAGATGGACAGTGGATAGTAGACAAGGAAATAGTACATAGACAGATGAGCAACAACTCGATTTACTACCGAAAGAAACCTTCTAGAGAACAGCTACACTGGCAAATAGAACAGATGAGATACTCTGGAGAGCCGGGATGGGTAAATGAAGAAGCTGGTAGCAAACGAAGAGAAAACATGAATGGTGTTAATCCTTGTGGAGAAATACTTCTTGATAAAAATGGACTTTGTAACCTTACTACTATAAATGTATTTGCCTTTGTAAAAGAAGATGGCACACTAGACTACGATGGTCTATTAAATGCTCAAAGATTATCTGTGAGAGCAGCATATAGAATGACATCTGTAGAACTTGAGATTCCAGATTGGGACGCTGTACAGCAAAGAGACAAGCTAACAGGGTGCTCTCTAACAGGATGGCAAGATATGGTTAATGCTGTAAATCTTAATCACAAAGAGCAAGCAAGAGTACTAAGAAAGCTTAGGAAAGTAGCAAGAGAAGAAGCAGATAAGTACGCCGAAGAATTAGGAGAGGGCAAACCACTTCTAGTAACTACAGTAAAACCAGAAGGTACTTTATCTCAACTACCTACTGTATCAAGTGGAGTACACTACTCTCACTCTGAATACTATATAAGGAGAGTAAGAATAAATGCCAGCGATCCTTTAGTAAAGGTATGTGAAGAATTAGAATATCCAATATTCCCAGAAGTAGGACAGGATGAAAAGACCTGTACTACTAAGGTTATAGAATTTCCAGTTAAATCACCAAATGGAAAGACAAAATATGATGTATCTGCTTTAGAACAACTTGAAAATTATAAACTTTTCATGGAAAACTATGTAGATCACAACTGCTCGATAACAGTACACGTAAGAGATAAGGAATGGGATCAGGTAGAAGAATGGGTATGGAACAATTGGGACGATGTAGTAGCCCTTTCATTCTTATCATTAGATGATAACTTCTACGACCTGCTACCTTATGAACAAATAGATAAAAAAGAATATGAAAAGAGAGTTAAAGAAATGAAGCCTTTCATACCTTCATTACTTAACAAATACGAAAAGGTTCAAACACAGTTTGATATAGGCGACGAAAGCTGCGATAGCGGAGTATGTCCTGTAAGATAGAAAAAAACAATATATACTCAGTTTCCTTGAATGAATTAAAATTAAGTATTATAATAGTTCATAACAAGGATAAATAAAAAAATTAGGCTCAGATATTTATCCAAATATTTGAGCCTTTATTTTTAAAATGATTAAAAGGGAGTTGGGATAATGGATCTTGATAAAAAATCTATGACAGAAGAAGACATCAAGGTAAAATACATAACACCAGCTATTAAAGATGCAGGATGGGATATAAAAAGACAGGTAAATTTCGAAAAATACTTTACCGATGGAAAAATTGTAGTAAGAGGGAAACTTACTTCCAGAAATAAAGGGAAGAGAGCGGACTACATACTAAACTATAAACCGAATATACCATTGTGCTTGATTGAAGCTAAAGACAACAACCATACTATAGGGGATGGTATGCAGCAGGCTATAGCTTACGGCGAAGTATTAGATATACCCTTTATATATAGTTCTAATGGAGATGGTTTTTTAGAACATGACAAATTTACTGGTAAAGAAAAAGAAATAAGCTTGGCTGAATTTCCAAGTCCTGATGAACTTTGGGACAGATATAGAAAAGGAAAAGGACTAGAACCAAAAGAAGAAGAAATAGTAAAAGAAGACTATTATTTTGAGATGGGAGGTAAAACTCCAAGATACTATCAAAGAGTAGCAATCAACAAAGCAATAGAAGCAATTGCAAAAGGACAAAACAGACTACTTTTAGTAATGGCAACAGGTACAGGAAAAACCTATACTGCATTTCAAATAATATATAGACTTTGGAAAGCAAGAGTTAAAAAAAGAATTCTTTTTCTTGCAGATAGAAATATATTAGTAGATCAGACGATGAGCAATGACTTTAAACATTTTGATGATAAAATGGTTAAGTTGAACCGTAAAGATGTAGATAAAGCTCATGAGATATATTTAGCACTATATCAAAGTATGACGGGAAGTGAAGACTGGCAAAATATATATAAAGAATTTAGTCCGGATTTTTTTGATTTGGTAATTGTAGATGAGTGCCACAGAGGTTCCGCAAAGGAAGATTCTATGTGGAGAGAAGTGTTGGAGTACTTTACAAATGCAACACAAATAGGGCTAACAGCTACACCAAAGGAAACAAAAGATGTTTCAACTTCAACGTATTTTGATGACCCTGTCTATACCTACTCCTTAAAACAAGGAATTGAAGATGGATTTTTAGCACCTTATAAAGTTATAAGAGTAGCTCTAGATAAAGATTTATTGGGTTTTAGACCTACAAGAGGACAGCTTGATAAATATGGAAATTTAATAGAAGATAGAGAGTATAATGTATCGGATTATGATAAAAACTTAATTTTAGAAAAACGTATAGAAATAGTAGCAAAGAAAATAACTGAATTTTTAAAAAATAGCGATAGATATAGTAAAACTATCGTATTTTGTGTTGATATAGAACATGCAGAAAAGATGAGACAGGCTTTAGTAAATGAAAACTCTGATCTTGTAAAAGAAAATAGTAAATACGTAATGAGAATTACTGGAGACAACCAGGAAGGAAAAGCACAGCTTGATAACTTCATAGATCCTGCTACAAAATACCCAACTATAGTTACTACAAGTATGCTCCTAACTACAGGAGTAGATGCACAAACTTGTAAGCTTATAGTCATAGATAGCGTAATAAACAGCATGACAAAATTCAAGCAGATGATAGGAAGAGGAACAAGAATAAGAGAAGATTATGGCAAATACTACTTTACTATAATGGACTTTAGAGGAGCTACAAGACTATTTGCAGATCCTAAATTCGACGGAGAACCTGTAGTTATATACGAACCAGATACAGGAGATCCCGTAACACCACCAGACCCAGAAGGAGGAGAATTACCTCCAGATATAGATGGAGGAGATATAGTAGTTGATCCTCCAGGTGGAACTTATGGGGGAGATGATGGACCTGGTAGAGTTAAATACTATGTGGATAACGTGGAAGTGAAAGTAATAAATGAAATAGTACAGTACTACGACACAGATGGTAAGTTAGTAACTGAATCTTTAATAGATTATACCAAGAAAAATCTAAAAAAAGAGTATGCAGACCTGGATGAATTCATAAAAAGATGGAACGAAGAAGATAGAAAGACTGCCATTATTGAAGAGCTTAAAGAACACGGAGTATTTTTAAAAGAAGTAAGAGAGGAAGTAGATAAGAATTTAGATGACTTTGACCTAATACTACATCTAGCCTTTGACAAAAAGCCTCTCACTAGAAAAGAAAGAGCCGATAATGTAGTAAAAAGAAACTACTTCAGCAAATATTCAGACGTAGCAAAACAGGTACTGGAAGCACTACTTGATAAGTATAAGAATGAAGGAATTAAAGAAATAGAAAATATAGAAGTATTAACATTAGATCCTTTTAACAAAATAGCACCTGTGACAAAAATAGTAAAGGAATTTGGTGGGAGAGAAAAATATTTAGAATCAGTTAAAGAACTAGAAAAAGAACTATATGCATAAAATGATAGAAGGAGAAATATAAATGACAATAAAATCATTAATAAAATCAATTCAAGACACAATGAGACAGGATTCAGGAGTAGACGGAGATGCTCAGAGAATATCACAACTTGTATGGATGCTGTTTTTAAAAGTATATGATGCAAAAGAAAGCGAATGGGAAATATTTGATCCAGAATATACATCTATAATACCGGAAGAACTAAGGTGGAGAAACTGGGCAGAAGATTCTGAAGGTATTACAGGAGATGAATTATTAGATTTTGTAAATGAAAAACTATTTAAGCAGCTAAAAGAATTGGAGATAGATGAAAGCACTGATAAAAGAGGAATGATAGTTAAAGCAGTATTTGATGATAGCTACAACTATATGAAATCCGGAACTCTTCTCAGGAAAGTTATAAATAAATTGAATGAAATTGACTTTGAAGATTACCAAGAAAGACATGCCTTTATGTGATAAAATATATAATAAAGTAATTATTTATTATATAATGGTTATAAATGTTGTAATAGTAACCTATAGATAAATATTTAAAAACTTTATACGAAATAGATAAAACAAAATATTTTGGAG
>Ga0182234_10368_pt1 | contig 11496 bp, 11 predicted proteins | sample hydfratesGB_TM_A_FD_145595 | JGI IMG/M metagenome (GOLD analysis project Ga0182234, IMG submission 145595) | Subsurface microbial communities from deep shales in Ohio, USA - hydraulic fracturing test GB_TM_A | ecosystem: Environmental > Aquatic > Deep subsurface > Shale gas/oil reservoir >...
TCAGATACAAGGATAATTGACTTGAGTTTTGCCCGCAATGGATTTTTGCAATATTGTGCATTTTCCAACTTGCAATACTATGGATTTTTGCTTTGCAACTTTCTACATTTTTATTTTACAATAAACAAACCATATCAAACATTTCTTGTGTTATGATTTTTTTGCCAACTACCGCATAATTCTTCAGAATTTGAACCACATCCATTTCAGGAATTTGATATTCCTGAAATGGTTTATTGTCTCTCATTCCAATACCATATTCTTGAAATTTTTGATTAATCTCATCTGGAGTCATCCCCATAAAATACATTTCAAAAATATCTTCAATATCTTCTCTTTCTAGCATGATGGCATACCTCCTCGTTTTGGTATGTCAATATAGCCATAATTCTTTCTAATTAGCAAGTAATAGCCTACTTTATTTTTAAAAAATAATAATTAGGCTATTTTACATCTAATCTAACCACTCAACCTTACCAAATCCGAAAAACATCTAAATCGACCATTCTACCAAGCCCCAAAAGCCAAAAACATCTATATCAACTTCTCGCCAAGCACTGTTATCTAAATCGCACTGTACGGGCCATAATCAGCCCTTTTGATCGATTCCCACGAAGTAAAATTTAACATGTTTCACATAATAAAATTATACCACAAAAAAAGAAAAAGCCCAGTAATACTGGACTTTCACATACCTACTATTTTTCTCGTGACATCAATACGACCGTCTCAACGTGGTCCGTTACTAGAAATAAATCAAGCAGATTTTTAGTTAATCAACCATTTTCACTATATCATCGTAAAAAATCTTCCAAAGTTTATTTAAATCGTTTTCGTCTTCACTTTGAAACCTTAAGGTTACTGAGTCTCTAAAATAACATTCCCCTATTTCAATCGAAGTACACTCCAAACTCTCAGCAATTTCTATTAACGCTTTTAGCTTTTGGCCTGATTTTTCGAGGTCAAAAGAAATATAACCAGAATTTATGTCTTTATCATCATGATCTGATTTCATACCTGAACACGATGCAAGAGTAATAAGACCTTTATTGTTTAAAAACTCAATCAAACCTGAAATAGATTGGTCAATCTTCCCAACACCTTCTACTTCAACATATTCTGAATTTGGTGGTAGCAATTGAATATCTCTACCAAGTTGTTCAAGTTCGTTTTTATTTAAATGGTCAAATAAATCGCTACTCAAGTTATCCCCCTTTGGACTAAAAAATTGTTATTACTATTCTATTTTACATTATTTAGCACAAATAAAACAAGTTTATTGCTTTATTTCTGGTACTTAAAGCATTCTTAACTCTGCTCTCATAACTTCAACTTCTTCTTCATGCCACAATTCTTCCACCTCTTCTTTCGTGGCAATCAGTAAATCATCTGGATCCTGCTCCCCCAACTGATAAGGCAATAAGTGTTTGAGTATATCACGGCAAAGCTCTTGGTCTAGACAATTTGATAAAATTCCACCATAAACAGATTCGCAAACAAATTGATCACATATATCTGTAACGATAATTCTATCAGCTTCATTTGCAAATGTTGCAATCAAACTTGCGATGTTTTCACTCGTAATATTGAAAATATAATCTGTATGCATTCCATCTTCACCAGTCTTAAATATGCATGCGTATCCAAGATTACCTTGATCCATAATCTTATAAAGTTTTTCTCTATCCATTTTAAACCTCCTCATAACCAGCAATAGAAATAAAAAAACCACAACTAATTTAGCTGTGGCAATCTCACAATAATAATTTTGTATTTGAATGATTCAACAATTTAAGAGACATTTAACTGGGCAAGGGTTCAATTCCCCCCACTAGCCAAATGTTAGCTCGATTTTAACCAATACTATTTTGAAAAGAAAAAAGCCAAGAAAGCTTGATTTAACTGGCATTGACGCCATGTTAGCTTTCTTGACCGGCATTCTTGGTGGAGACGGTGGGAGTCGAACCCACGTCCGAGAATACTTTCACAGGAATTTCTCCGAGCGCAGTTTCCTTTAATTTGTCACTACATGCAGTAAAGGAAACAAACCTACACATAGCTATCTCAAGTTATACTATATTAGGTCTGAGAATCCCTAGTATAGTTGCCTGCCATTAATGATACTCACAGACCGGCATGCAGGGCTACCGGCAGGAGCAGCAGCCTATTTAGGCTGCGAATGCAAAATTATTATCTTCTGCGTTTAAATTTAGTTTGCCACTTTTTATGTTGTTCAGCGCAACAGCTCGCTTATCCAGCTTCTGTATCCCCGTCGAAACCAATTTCGTCCCCGTATTAATTAATAATCTCTTTCTGCTCTTTGTATTCTTCTATCTGCTTCTTTTTTAGCTATATCTCTTCTTTTGTCATATATTTTTTTACCTATAGCTACTGATAATTCTATCTTCACATATCCATTTTTTATATATACGCTTAATGGTATTAAAGAGTAACCCTTCTGAGTTACCAAACCAATAAGCTTTCGAATTTCCCTTTTATTTAAAAGAAGTTTTCTTACTCTTCTAGGGTCTTTGTTGTATATGTTTCCCTGTTCATAAGGACTTATATGCATATTGTGGATAAATACTTCCCCACCTTGTACGTCTGCATAGCTGTCTTTGATATTTACTTTGCCGGCTCTAATTGATTTAACCTCAGTGCCTGCAAGTACTATCCCAGCTTCATATACCTCTTCAATTGTGTAGTTGTGCTTGGCTTTTTTGTTTCTAGCCACAACATTTATATTTTCTTTCATACTAACTCCTTCATAGCATATAAAGTATAGCAGAATATTTGTTCTGTGTCAAATTCTTAAGATTCCTCGATATAAACTCGAATGACAATGCGAATTCTGGATGACAATACAAGATTCTCCGTTAAGCCCTAGATGACGAAAATCTATTTTTAATAGAATTAAAAATAATTAATAATAAAAGAAGAAGACTTCGAAGTATTTCGAAAGAAATATAGAATAAATGAGAAAATTGTAAAGAACGAAATGTTTGAGCAAAGCGAGTTTTGAGTTCTATTTTCGAATGTTTCTAATTATTTCTCGAAATACGTAGCGTCTGATGATTTATTTTATTTATTTAATTCGTACCGATATATCAGATTGACGTAAGCATCTAGTCTACAAACACAAAGTCAATATCTCTTTTCATCAAGTTTACATTTACAAGCTTAACTTTTACAACTTCTCCTATTTTGATTTGTTTGTTTGTTCTTTCTCCTATTAAGGTCAGGTGTTTTTCGTCAAAGTGATAGTAGTCATCGGTCATATTTGATATGTGGACCAATCCTTCAATAGTATTATCTAATTCTACGAAGGCACCGAAGCTTGTCACACTTGAAATTATACCTTCAAAAACTTCCCCTATTTTATTAGACATAAACCTTGCTACATTATAGTCCCAATCTTCTCTTTCTGCTTTTTCTGCATTTCTTTCTGTAATAGATGAGTACTGAGCTATCTCTTCTAATTTACTGTTTTGACTATCTATACTTTTGTAATCAAGTCTGTTGTTTAAAAAGTCTTTTATTATGCTGTGAATCTGAAGGTCAGGATATCTCCTTATAGGTGAAGTAAAATGACAGTAGTAATCTGAAGCAAGTCCAAAGTGTCCATCCGGATAATTTGAATAAACTGCCTTTTGTAGTGATCTCAGCATCAAGGTATTGATTACCGTTTCTTCTTTTTTGCCTTTAACCTTTTCTACTAATTTTTGCAGCTCTTTAGGATGAATGTTTTTTACACCTTTTAAAACATATCCGAAATTATAAATGAATTTATTAAATTCTTCAATTTTCTCTTCTGTAGGTTCTTCGTGAGTCCTGTATATAAAAGGAACCTTCGACCAGTACATATTTTCAGCTACTGTTTCATTTGTCAAAATCATAAATTCTTCAATAATCCTATTTGCTATCCTTCTTTCCGTCTTTTTCACGTCTTCTACTTCATTATCTTCATTAATTATAATTTTGGCTTCTTTGAATTCAAAATCAATGCAGCCTCTATCTTCTCTTTTCTTTCTCAATATCCTTGCAAGTTCTTCCATTTCTTTTAGATCTTTTAAAATATTTTTATATCTTTTCTTAAGATCCTCATCTTCCCTTTCAAGAATATTTGATACATCTTCATAGGTCATTCTTTCTTTACTTTCTATGATGCTTTCATAAATTTGATGATCAATTACCTGACCATTCCTATCTACAGTCATAACAACAGAAAGAGTCAGCTTATCTTCATGAGGATTTAAGCTACATACTCCGTTAGAGAGCTCTTTTGGCAGCATAGGCACGACTCTATCAGCTAAGTAAGTACTTGTACCCCTTTGGTAGGCTTCTTTCCTTAAACTTGATTTTTTCCCTACATAGTGAGTTACGTCTGCTATGTGTACACCTAATTCAAAGTTGCCTGAATTTAATTTTTTAATATGTACTGCGTCATCTAAATCTTTAGCATCTTTTCCATCTATAGTTATTATATTTAGATTTCTAAAATCTTTTCTTCTATCTATTTCTTTGCTGTTTATTGCAGTATCTATATCTGAAGCTTCTTTAAGTACCTTTTTTGGAAATGAGTATTTTATATTATTTCTTTTTAATGTCGCTTTTATGTGGGTTTCGTAGTCTTTAATATCTCCTATGATTTCACTAATATATCCTTCTGGATTTTTTCTGTCATAGGACCACTTAGTAACTTTGACTACAACCTTATCCCCATTATTCGCTTTGTTGAAATCTTCTTTTGAAACAAATATATCTTTCGATATTCTATCATCATCTGGTATAACAAAACCAAAATGCTTATCTTTTTGAAAGGTACCTATTATTTCTTCATTGCCTCTTTTTATTATCCTGATGACCTTTCCTTCTTGTTTTTTAAGGTTAGATGCATCTTTCATTGGTCTTAAGATAACTCTATCGCCGTGAACTGCACCATTTAAATCAGAAGGTGATACGAAAATATCTTCTAACTTTTTATCATCAGGAAGAAAAAAACCAAAGCCTTTTGAACTTCCCTGAATTTCACCAACTAAAAGATCTAGTCTGTGGGGAAGAGCGTATCTTTTTGTTCTGGTCTTTATAATCTTTCCTTCTTCTTCTAATTCATTTACCATTTTTGTGATTTCTGCTTTCATATCCTTAGAGGTATCTAATTCTTGAATTATTTCTTCCATCAACATTGGTCTATATGCTTTTTCGTCCATAAAAGCTAAGATTTTATCTTTTAATTTCATTTTTACTCCCTTTTTGCTCCTTTTGAAGAAGCCATTTTGTTTAATAAATCTACATCATAGGTTTTTATTAAACTTACATCTTGTTTCTTTTTAGCTATAACTATCAGCTCATTGATTAAGTCTTTAAAATCAATTCCCGATGGTTCCCATAGGTAAAAAGAAACAGATCCCGGTATGGTATTTATTTCATTTACATACACATTATCGCCTTCCAAAAGAAAATCAATCCTTGCTGCTCCGCTTGCATTTATCGATATAAATGCTTTTTTTGCAAAGTTTTCAATCTGGTTTTTAATTTCTTCCGAAATATCTGCCGGTATTACTCTCTTTGAATCATTTTTAGTTTTTGTTTTGTTTACATATTTGTCTTCATATTTTAAAAATTCCTTCCATCCTACCGGTTCTTCACATTTGGATACTACTACATCTTTTTCATACCCTAAAACAGCGCAGTTAATTTCTCTAGCTCTTTCCAAACATTTTTCAACTATAATTTTCTTGTCGTAGGAAACTGCTACATTAATAGACTCCTCTAGTTCTTCACGGTTATTTGCTTTCGTAATTCCAATACTTGAACCAAGATTTGATGGTTTTATTATCAATGGATACCCTAATTTTTCTGATTTTTCTAGTACTTTCACTTTATTTTTAATGAAATCACTTTTATAAAACCATTTGTATGGTACCATAGGAAGACCTTCATCTCTAAATACTTTCTTCATAATGATTTTATCCATACCCAGTGCTGATGCTTTTACATCGCTAAAAGCATAAGGTACACCTATATTTTCTAAAATTCCCTGTAGTATTCCATCTTCTACCCCAGTACCGTGAGTAGCTGGTATAACTACATCTATCTCTATATCGTTCTTCTTTTTATTAAACAAACCTTTTTTATCATCCCTGTGTATTAAAATCATTTTGTTTTTGTTAGGACTTTTCCAAGGTATTCTTTCTTCAGTGTTTGAATAATCTTTATTTTTATAAGTTTGGATGTCTTTTAGAACTTCTCCAGTTAGCCATTTTCCATCTTTAGTTATGTATATCATGTAGGGATTGTATTTACTTTTATCAATATTGTCATAAATTTGAAGTCCCGTAATAATGGATACTTCGTGCTCTACACTCTCTCCGCCAATTATTATACCAATATTTTCCATATACACTCTCCTTGTTTTATTCGCTGTAAGTATCCGGAAGATCATTTTCAAATAGTATTACATCATTGACCTTAACAATATCACTTATTAATTCCTGTGCTTCCTTTAAATCTTTAACTGTATGAACTTTTTCCATATTAAACTCTTTATTTTTTAGACCTTCATATATAGGTTTTGTCTGTCTTTTTCCTACTAGAATTACTTCATCACACACTTCAGCTATTTTTTCTCCGAAATTAAAGTTTTCATCATCTTGTAATTTTCCTAGCTCTACCATGCCTGGTGTTACTATTAATTTATTTCCTTCATTAAAATCTTTAAGTACTTCTAAAGCTGCTTCTGCTCCTTTAGGGTTTGAGTTAAAGGCATCATCTATAATGTATACCCCTGTTCCAGGATCTATCAATTGTAATCTATGCTCTACAGATTCTATCTTATCTATACCGCTTGATATTTGTACCAGTGTCATATCCATAGCATAGGCTGCAGCTACTCCTGCTAAGATATTTAGTATATTATGCTTTCCTAGTAATTTAGTTCGACACTCTACCGTACCCTTATCTTTTATATGTAGTTTGAAGGTTGAGCCCTTCGGGGTGGTTCTTATATTATCTGCATATATATCAACATCTTCCTTTGATTCAATTCCGTAAAGAATTTTATTTCTATAGGTTTTGTCTGCTAGTTTTTTTACATATTCATTGTCGTAGTTGAAAATAGCAGTCCCATCCGCCGGAAGTTCCTTGATTAGTTCATATTTGGTTTTCATTATATTTTCTATTGATTTAAAAGTTTTTAAATGACTGGGACCAATAGCTGTTATTATACCAATTTTAGGATTTACCAACTTAGCTACTTCTTTAATTTCTCCTAGTTTTTCAGCTCCTAACTCTGCCACAAATACCCGGTTTTCATCTTTTAAATCCTCATTAATAAACTTACTAATTCCCATCGGGGTATTGTAGCTATCTGGTGTATGTATTGTCTTATACTTCTGAGCTAAAATTTTCGAAGTAATAAACTTTGTGCTGGTCTTACCGTAGCTCCCGGTTATCCCTATTGTAGTTAAATCTTCTATATTTCTAACTTTATTATATGCTTTTTTATAGAATTTCAGATTGATTGACTTCTCGATAGGAAGTACTATCCAGTTTCCAATTATTAAATAATAGGAGGAAAAATATATAGATAGACTTAGTATGAATATTGAAATAGGTATGTAATAAGTAGGACCTGCTATTGCCTTCACAAGAAAAACTACTAATAGTAAATCTAATACTGAAGCAATAATTGTCCCTGCAAATAATCTTTTAGCCCTATTTGTAAATACCAGAGGTTTTTTATTCTCCATTTTAATAAATTCTAATGAGTAAAAACTACTTACTACCCATATTCCTATAAAAATAAATATATTATATGGGTTAAAAAGATATATAGTTGTAGCAACAGCTGTAACTGCTACTAATATCCCTGTCTTCCTAGTGGTAGTTTTGCTCTTGTTGCTTCTTATCCAATTTTGATATTTTTCATTATCGTACATTTCCAGCTGCATCATATGTAGGTAGTACTTTATTCTAAAATAAAGGTTAAAACCCCATAAGATTACACCTACTATTAATCCGTATATCATTTATAACACTCCTTGTTTACTTCCTATACTGTTAGTTCTTCTTTAAAGAAATATTTAATCGCTGCTCTAAATTTTACTATATCATCAATATAAGAATAATGTGAGCCTTTTTCTATTGTTACAAGGCCGCTGTCTTTTATTTTTTCTTCCATGATTTTACCCATATAAAGAGGAGTTTCATCGTCTTCTTCTCCCCATATTAGTAAAGTTGGTGCTTTTATTTTTTCAAGTAAAGGTTCTAGGTTATCATTTACTACCTTTACCATGGTTTCTCTCATAATACCTTCTGCCTGGGAATAATCAGTAGAACCGTATTTTTTATAGAATTTCTCTAATTTACTTTTATCATTTCCATTAAATAATAAGTATATCCTTTTAAGTAACTTAAACCAATATACCTTAAGGTAGTAATTCATCTTTCTTTTAGGTATTATTCCCGCACTATCTACCAGTACCAGCTTATTAACTATTTCTGGGTACTCAGCTGCCAGAATTATTCCTATTCTTCCGCCGTGGGAATGTCCTATAAAGTTTGCTTTTTCTATACCTACTGCTTTAATGAACTTATATATAATCTCACTATATTCAAAACTATTTAAACTATTTTCAGGCTTACTGCTATTTCCAAAGCCAGGTAAGTCTATAGATGTTACTTTAGCAAAATTTTTTAGATGAATAAATATTGGGTTCATGGTCTCAATACTCCCACCCCAACCGTGAAGTAAGATTATATCATAACCCTTGCCTTCCTGTATATAATTTATGTTGATTCCATCTATATTAATTTTCATTTTTCCCTCATTTTATAATTATTTGACCTACTAAATTATATCAAATAAATTGGTTTATTAAAAGTAAAAACGCATGAGTATATCATGCGCTATAAAAATCTATATTAAAATAATTAAAGCACCGACTTAAGTCGGTGCTAATATACTACTTAAAAAGCATACCACCATACATTGCTATTAGCGGTCCAAATACTAATGATACAATAGTCATCAGTTTTATAAGAATGTTTATTGATGGTCCTGATGTATCCTTGAAAGGATCTCCTACAGTGTCACCAACTACAGCTGCTTTATGAGCATCGCTACCTTTTCCACCGTAATTACCTTCTTCGATGAATTTCTTAGCATTGTCCCATGCTCCACCTGCATTTGCCATCATTATAGCCATTAATACACCTGACACTAAAGCTCCTGCCAATAGTCCACCTAGAGCTTCTTTACCAAGTAGTAAACCTACTACTAGGGGTACTACTACTGCAAGTAGTCCTGGAACTACCATTTCTTTAAGTGCGGCTGCTGTACTTATGTCTACACATTTTTTATATTCTGGTTTTGCTTTTCCTTCCATGATTCCTGGAATTTCCTTAAATTGTCTTCTAACTTCTTCTATCATAGAGAATGCAGCTTTACCAACAGCATTCATAGTAATAGATGAGAATAGGAAAGGAAGCATACCACCAAGTAATAATCCAGCTATAACTACAGGTTCAGTCAAGTTTATTACTGAAATTCCAACAACCTGGGTATATGAAGCAAATAAAGCTAAAGCCGTCAATGCTGCAGAACCGATTGCAAATCCCTTACCTACTGCTGCTGTTGTATTACCTACAGAATCAAGTTTATCAGTAATCTCTCTTACTTCTTCAGGAAGTTCACACATTTCTGCTATACCTCCTGCATTATCAGCTATAGGTCCGTATGCATCAACTGCTACCGTCATACCTGCTGTAGAAAGCATACCTACTGCTGCAAGAGCTATACCGTAAAGTCCCATTGCTGGATCTGCTGCTCCACCTGATAGGTAGAAAGCTACTAGTATACCTACTGATAACACTATTAATGGTAATGCTGTTGAACCCATACCAACACCTAAACCGCTGATGATATTTGTAGCAGCTCCTGTGTTAGATTGGTCTGCTATTCTTTGAACTGGTGAATACTCTGCTGATGTATAATATTCTGTTAGTTTTCCAATTGCAAGACCTACAACTAAACCTGTTACAATTGCTATAAAAGGTTTTGTACTATTTAATACAGCACTACTTAAAATGAATGCTGCTATTACAATAATTATAGAACTTACGTAAGTTCCTGTATCTAAAGATTTTTGCGGATCTTTACCTTCTTTTCCTCTAACAAATAATGTTCCTATAATAGAAGCTACTATACCTGCTGCTGCTAATAACAGTGGAAATAAAGCTCCGTCTGCACCGTGTACTAAACTTCCTAATGTAATTGCAGAAATAATTGAACCTACATAAGATTCAAATAAGTCGGCACCCATACCTGCTACGTCACCAACGTTATCTCCAACATTATCAGCTATTACTGCTGGGTTTCTTGGATCATCTTCCGGTATTCCCGCTTCTACCTTACCAACTAAGTCAGCACCTACATCTGCAGCTTTTGTATAGATACCACCACCAACACGTCCAAATAGGGCTATTGATGAAGCACCTAATGCAAATCCGGTTACTATGCTTGTATCTTCAAAAATTATATATAAGATTCCTACACCAAGTAATCCTAGACCTACAACTGCCATTCCCATTACTGCTCCACCTGAGAATGCTACAGAAAGTGCTTTGTTCATTCCTGATTCTTTTGCTGCATTTGCGGTTCTTACATTGGCTTGAGTAGCTACTATCATTCCTAAAAATCCAGCTAAAGCTGAGAAAATTGCTCCTATTAAGAAAGATATAGCTGTTGGCCAATTCAATCCAAAACCTATAATTAAAAATAAAACTGCTGCGAATACTGCTAGTGATTTGTATTCACGACTTAAGAAAGCCATTGCTCCCTCTTGAATGTAGGAAGATATTTCTTCCATTCTTTTGTTTCCAATGCTTTCTTTTTTTATTGAAACTGCTTTTATATAAACATATATTAAAGCAACCACACCTAAAATAGGTGCTAAATAAATACTCATTAAGTTACCCTCCTACTGTATACTATTTATTTATTGATTATTGTAATGCTGCTAAGGCTAATGCCATAACAATAAAAAACACTGCTGAAGCTGTTGTAAGCTTTTCTAGCAGGCCTTCATAACTTCTACCTTTATTTTTACCCCAAAGAGACTCTGCGCCTCCTGCTATATCACCTGATAATCCTGCAGATTTACCTGATTGTAAAAGTATGCTCGCTATCAATATTATACTTGATATAATTAGGAGTGCTTGTGCAACTATTTCCATTACTACACCTCCTTTTTAAATTAACAAATGTATTTTAACATAGTGAAAATTTAAATTCAACATATAAATTTCTAATTTCTTTTAATATTATAATACAAATATCACAATTTAACAATTTTATTAATTTAAATGATAGCGTTAATTTACTGTAGGAAAAAGAAGAATAGAGCATCCTTCCATAATAGATAAGATATATATTTAATATTCTATCATATTTTTTCTGATAATTGTGTAATATTTACGTTTGTCATTGACAAC
>Ga0182234_10370_pt1 | contig 11431 bp, 13 predicted proteins | sample hydfratesGB_TM_A_FD_145595 | JGI IMG/M metagenome (GOLD analysis project Ga0182234, IMG submission 145595) | Subsurface microbial communities from deep shales in Ohio, USA - hydraulic fracturing test GB_TM_A | ecosystem: Environmental > Aquatic > Deep subsurface > Shale gas/oil reservoir >...
TGTGGTAACACAGCGACGAAGACTTATTCCTTGAGACGGGGCAACGACTGACGGAAAGCTGTATACGGGAGAACCGTACGTGCAGTTTGACGAGGGGTCCCAGCTGAAAGGCTGGTCCTACTCTATTATCTTAAAAGCATAAAACAAGCATTAATTTTAGTTAAAATAATATTTATTCTGTATTTAGGAATGTTAAATGAAGGGGGAAAATAATGACAAGTGGTGTACAAATGATACTAGCTTTGCTGATTGGAGTAGGCATATTAATCTATATGATTCTGAAAACTAAAATCCATGCTTTTCCAGCGTTAATTATCTCAGCTTCAGTTATTGGGATAATAGGTGGTCTTGGACCAGCCCAGACAATAGAAGCAATTTCGTCTGGTTTTGGTGGAACTTTAGGCAGCATCGGAATCGTAATTGGTTTAGGAGTCATGATGGGTAAATTATTAGAAATTTCTGGTGGGGCAGAACAAATGGCTGCTTCGTTTTTGAAAACAGTAGGTAAAGGAAGAGAAGAATGGGCCCTGGGATTAACTGGAGCTGCTGTCTCGATTCCTGTATTTTGTGACAGTGGTTTTGTTATCCTGATTGGACTGGCAAAATCATTATCTAAAAAAACCGGGAGATCAATAGTGGTTTTAGGTATTTCTCTGGCAGCAGGACTGGTAGCAACTCACCATACTATTCCGCCTACTCCCGGACCATTAGCGGTTGCAGGGATTTATGGTGCTGATATTGGACAGATGATTTTAGTTGGTTTATTTTTAGCCTGCTTTATTCTGGTGGGGACCATCCTCTATGCTAAAACTTTAGCTAAAAAGATAGAAATTGATGTTGATGACTTAATTGATCAGGCGGCTCAAAAATTTGATGAAGAGCAATTACCAGCTGCTGGTTTATCTTTTTCTCCAATTGCAGTTCCCATATTTTTGATCTTACTGAACACTCTATTTTCTGCATTTAAAATAGAAAACTCACTGGTTTCTGTAGTAACCTTCCTGGGAGACCCTGCAATTGCTGTGATGATCGGTTTATTAATTGCAATCTATGGATTAGTTTCTAAACTTGAAACAGCCGAAATCACAGAACAGTTAGAAAAATCATTAGCATCAGCAGCAGTAATTATTTTTGTTACTGGTGCTGGTGGAGCCTTAGGATCTGTGCTCAGAGCTTCCGGTATTGGTGATTTTGTAGCAGAACAGGTTGCCCAATTTTCGATCCCGATGTTATTAATCCCATTTGTTATAGCTACTTTAGTTAGATTAGTCCAGGGATCGGGAACTGTGGCGATGATAACTGCTGCTTCTATTACAGCCCCGATTGTTGCTAATTCAAGTCTAAATCCTGTAATTGCAGCCCAGGCCACAACAGTTGGAGCGATGATATTTTCCTATTTCAATGATAGTTTTTTCTGGGTTGTAACTAAATTTCTGGGGTTAGATGTTAAGCAGGGGATCAGAGCCTGGTCCATGACAACCACAGTTGCCTGGTTATCAGGTTTAGTTGGTCTGGTTATAATGAACATATTCATTTAATAAATATAAGCTATGGGGGTAGTTTTTCTGCCCCCTCTAAAATTAATTTGAAGGTGAAGCTATGAGCTGGGAAGCTAATAAAAAAGATGAAATAGAAAATAACCTATTGGAACAGGGATGGCATATTCAAAAGATAAAAGGTAAAGATTTGATCTATGCCAATAAAAGATTCTTCCTCTTTTTCAATAGATATTATCTATATTTTATTCAGCAAAATATTTCACTACCAGAATTAAAGGCCAGAAAAGAGCAGCTAGATGCTGAAAATATAAAATACCACGGATTCTGGCTGGCAGCTAAAAATATAAGTGATCAGATAGTTAAATATGCGAAAAACAATAATATAGGACTAATGGAACTTAAATAAGCTGAGGGAGGTAAATGTCTATGGCCGATATTGTAGTAATAGCCGATGATTTAACAGGTGCCAATGCTACAGGAGTTTTATTTGAAAATAAAAATTGTAAAATTGCTACTTTCCTGGATTTATTGACATATTTTAAAGAAGAAAAAGGGGCCTATAAAGATTATGATGTGATTTCTATTAATACTGACAGCAGGTCAATTGCAAAAGAAGAAGCCTATAACCGGGTTGCTACTGTCACCAATTCTTTTAAAAATGAAGATATTAAATTATTATCCAAAAGAATTGATAGTACAGTTAGAGGTAATGTAGGTTCGGAAATAGATGCAGTTCTCGATTCTCTAGCAGATGATTATCTGGCGATTGTTGTCCCTTCTTTTCCGGCTTCAAACAGAATAACAATTGGTGGTCATCTTTTAGTAAATTCCATTCCCCTGGAAAGAACTGATGTTGCAAAAGATCCTAAAACCCCAGTTGTAACTTCCTGTGTCAGTAAAATCATTGCCGGACAGAGTAAATATAAGATTGGAAGCATTGAGTTAAGTTCTTTAAAAAATGATGAGAAAGAAGTTATTGAGGAAATAAATAGTTTAAAAAAAGAAGGGAAAAAGATCATTGTCTTTGATGCAGTTAACCAGCAGGATATTAATAAAATCGCCGCTGTAGTCAGTAAACTTAAAACCCCGGTTATTTCTGTTGATCCTGGGCCCTTTACTCTTGCTCTGGGAGTTAAATCCTTAAGCAGTAATGGTAATCAGGACAGCTCCATTTTGGCAACAATCGGGAGTGCCACTAATTTAACCAGGACTCAGGTTGCAAATTTAGAAGAAAACACTAATTCCCTTTTAGTTCTGGTAGATTCCAGAAAATTAATTGGAGCAGAAAAAGAAGCAGAAATTAAGAGAGTAAGTACTAAAATCTTAGATAATATTGATAATTATCAAATAGTTGGCCTGGTATCTTCTAAAACAGAAGAAGATGTTTTTGATTTAAATGAACTGTCAAAAAAGTTATACCTCAGCAGAGATCAAATTGCTCAAAAAATTTCTGATGGGCTGGCAGTGATATCTAAACAGGTCCTGGATGCAGCTGCAGAAAAAATTGGAGGACTCTTTATAACCGGGGGAGATATTACGATTGCTGTCTCTAAGGCAATCAAGACTGTGGGGATTGAAGTTCAGGAAGAAGTGCTGCCGCTGGCGGTTTACGGCAAAATACTGGGGGGAGCTTATGATGGTCTCCCGATAGTCACTAAAGGTGGTTTGATCGGCGATTCTGATGCAATAACAAATTGTATAAATCATTTATTCAAAAAAATTAATTAAAAGGAGCTGTTTAAAGATGTCTAAAATGAAAATTGGGATTACAATCGGTGATCCAGCTGGAATTGGACCCGAAATTGTTGTAAAATCTCTGGCAAAAGAGAAAATAAGGGAAATGGGTAAGCTGTATGTTCTGGGTGATAGAGAGGTAATCAGGGAAGCAGAAAAGCTGACCGGTGTGGATTTAAATATTAACCTGATTGAAGATATCGATCAGGATCAGTACCGAGAAAATGAAATTAATTTAATCGACCTGAACAATATTGAGCTTGACCAACTTCAATACGGAGAGGTTCAGGCAGTGGCAGGTCAGGCAGCCTATGAATATATCAAAAAGTCGATTCAGCTGGCTCTGGCTGGTAAATTTGATGCAGTAGCTACCGCTCCCATCAACAAAAAATCTTTAAAAGCTGCCGGAGTCGATTATATTGGTCATACCGAAATGTTTGCTGATTTAACCGAGACTGAGGATCCGATGACTATGTTCCAGGTTTTTGACTTGAGAGTTTTCTTTTTATCAAGACATGTTTCTTTAAAGAAAGCATGTGAGATGGTAACTGAAGCCAGAGTTTATGCTTATATAAAAAGGTGTATCAAAGCTTTAGCCAGACTGGGAGTTGAAGATGGCAGGTTAGCAATTGCAGCCTTAAATCCGCATGGAGGAGAACATGGATTATTTGGAACAGAAGAGGATCAAGAAATTACTCCGGCAATCAATAGAGCCAGAGAGGAAGGATATGATGTTGTAGGACCTGTACCTGCTGATTCGGTCTTTCATAAAGGCTTAAAAGGTAATTATGATGCAATTTTATCCCTGTTTCATGATCAGGGACATATTGCTACCAAAATGGTGGATTTTGAACGTACCATTTCTTTAACAAATAATATGCCGTTTTTAAGAACTTCTGTTGATCACGGTACAGCTTTTGATATTGCAGGAGAAAATATTGCTGATTCATTGAGTATGGAAGAAGCTATTCGCCTGGCAGTTGAATATGCAGCCGCTTTTACTAATGGCTAGGGAACTGCTGAAATGAGATAAGAAGTAAAGATGAGTGAATCTCTCACCGGGGTTCTATAATTCTGGTGGGAGTTTTTTGATGAGATAGAGTTAATTTTTAAATTTTAACTTTATTTCCAAATTATTCTATGATATACTTTAGATAGAATAAATATTAGAAATGGAGGAAAATTAATGCAGAAACAGTTTGATGTTACAGCTCATAACTATGACTTTGTTTTTAAAGATTCTTTTAATCTCTTTAAGCATGATATTGCTGATTTTTTAAAGGTCGAGATGCCTGGAATTGCCTCCTATTTGGAAACTGAGTTTACAGAAGTGGAAACAAATACAGAGCGGATGGATTTAAATTTCAAACTGGAAGATGGGTCAATTTTGCATTTAGAAGAAGAAATTGAGGTTTCTGTTGATGATCTGATTCGTTTTGCTTCCTATGACTTAAAGTTGTATAATAGATATAGAGACAGGATTCGGACCATAATTTTATGTATTAAGGGATATCCTGCTTCAGAGGCAGCTTTTGATGCTGGCAGTCTGGGGTACAATACAATTGTTGTTAACATGTCTGATAAAGATGGTAAAGAAAAGCTGAAAGAATTAAAAGAAAAAATAGAAAATAAGGAAGAGATAAATTATCTTGACTTAATATTTCTTCCGCTGATGAATAGTGATCAAAAAATAGTTGAACGGGTTAAAGAAACTATTGAGCTGGAAGAAAAACTGGAAATAGATCAAAATTTAAAAGATAATATAGTTGCTTTGACTTTTGTTTTAAGTGATAAATTTTTAACTGAGGATGAAATCTCAGAAATATGGAGGGATTACAAAATGGTTAAAATATTGAAATATGCTGAAGAGCAGGGAGAGAAAAATGAGGCAAGAGAAATGCTAAAAAAACAAATCAAAGTTAAGTTTGGTAATTTAGATAAAGAAACAATTGATTTAATTAATGAGGCTCAACTAAGTAAAATTGAAATTTTAATTGAAAAAATAGTAACTACTGATGACGAAAAAGAATTTAAAAATTATTTGAAATAAAGTGATCTTATCAGATCAGAAATTAGTTCAAAAAGGGGATTTTTTATGGAACAGTATTCAGCCTGCAGAAATTCAAGCTCCTTACTCTTCTTTTTTAAAAAATATAGAACATAGAGTTGTGCTTTTCTGCCTGGCTGATAAAATCCTCGAGCAGAGAAAAGCAGGATTAGCTTTTAAAGATCCTCTTGCTGATAGAAAAAAACCTTAGATCACCAATTAGTCGATTTAGCAATTTTGAAAGTGATATTACTAATTCTTCTTTGATAATAATGGATAATACTTTCAGTAATATTGGGAATATAACTGGATCAGCAGCCGTTGCTTTAAATAATGTCTATAATTCTACCTATAATGGTGATTATTTAATAGAAAACAACAATTTCAGCAGCAGCTATTAAGGTATTTTAATTTCAGTGCCAGGAAGTGATGAAATTAGAGCTGAACTTGAATCTAAAAATAATTTTGACGGAGGTACTGTTTATAAAAATATTATTTTTTATAAACCTCCTACTAGATAATAATTATCAACTGATCTTTTTACCTCTGATGAATCGTAATCAGAAAATAGTTGAACGGGTCAAAGAAACTATTGAGCTGGAGAAGAAACTGGAAGTAGAAAGTAATTTAAAAAATAATCTTGTTGCAATGACTTTTGTATTGAGTGATAAATTTTTAAGTGATCAGGAAATTTCAGAAATATGGAGGGATAACAAGATGGTTAGAATATTTAAGTATGCAGAGGAACAGGGAGAGAAAAAGGGAGAAAGAAAATTATTTAAGACATTGGTTAAAGGTAATTTTGAAGGCTGCGATGATAAAATCATGGAATTAATTGATCAGGCAGAAATTAGTAAAATAGAAGAGTTAAGTGAAAGAATTTCTAAGATTAAAGATTTAAAAGAATTAGAAGAAGCATTAAAGCATTAAAATTGGTTGAATAGAAAACAGTTTTGTATAATTTTACTCCTGGTGTTCTTTGATTAGCTGCCAGGAGTATTTTTATTCATTTTTCAAAAAAAAGAAATCTAAACTAAAAGCGATTTGAATTATTTACAGAAAAGCTTTTGCTAATTTTGTCGATTAGATTGAAAAGATATCCAGGTTGGGTCTCAACAGGGGGTAAATTTATAAAAGAATTTCAGGCTTATTATACTTCCGGTAAATTTCAGGGTTAGCACTGTGAAACAATAGGAGATATTGGAGTCTATTCTTTCAATGCCAATAAGATAATCACTACCGGTGGTGGAATGCTGGTTTCCAATCACCCTGAGCTTTTAGAAAAGGCCCAATACTTTGTTGATCATTTAATTTGAGTTCATTATTTATATAATAGAAGCTGCCAGAGCTGGCAAAAGAGAAAGAGGCTTTGCAGTTGTGAGTTGTGGCAGATGAAATCGGTCAGCTTTCAGAACAGGTAAAAAATATAATCGATTTGAAATGCTGTCGATTTTCAATTCGGAAGGAATGAATTTTTCTTCTAATATAGGTGGAAGAAGTAGTTGGTGTTTTAAAGGGGGATTTAAATATTTAAAGAAAAATTTCTTAAGTATCTAAAAAACAGAAAAAAGAAAGCGAAAGAACAGAATACATACCTGGACGACTGCTCCTACTGCTGGTGCTAAATAATATTTTACATATTTCGTTGCAATAATAGGGAATTTTAGTTTGCAACAAATATTGATAGAACAAACCAGGTTGAAGAATGTACCAGCTCTCTATGGATACAGAAAGGAATAATAGTTTTTGGAAAATTATTGAAATAAACATTGATAATGAGCTTGATTTAAGATATAATAAAGAAACAGAAAGAGAAAATATAATTAGTTAGTCAATTCTTAGTATTAAAAAAGTAATGAGGTATATTATAATAGCAAAAGGGGGGATTAGGATGGCCACATCATCTTTTAATAAAGACTTTACCTTGAATACAAAGAAAGCTGTGGAGTCATTCGAGAGAATTATTTCCACTCCTAAAAAAGGTATTAAAATCGATAGAAATCTGATATCAGTTGAAAAAGAACGGCGAGGTGAGCAGAAATTAAAACAAATATTATCTCGCTAAAACGACTAATAGAAATAAGTGATGAGCTTAAAGCTCAAGAACTTATTTCTATTTTTGTTTGTGAAAAAGATAAAGATATTGAATATTTTCTAAAAAACAGGGCGATTTTATTTGAAAAATTGGGAAAAAGTAGAACTTTTTTTATTTTTGATGAAGAAAAAGAAGAGTTTCAGATTCTCGCTTTTTTTACGCTTGCCATCCAGGTATTAAGAATTCCAGAAGAAATGATTTCTGGGCGAAAAGCTAAGTTTTTTGATGGATTTAGTTCAAAAATTAATGGAGTTAAAATCACAGAATTTCCTGCTATTTTGATTGGTCAGCTTGGAAAAAATGAGATGTATTCAGATTTAATTTATGGAACAGAAATATTGGAGTATTGTTTAGCAAAAATTTTTGAAGGACAGGCCAGGCTGGGTGGTAGAATAATTATGTTGGAATGTAAAGACATACCTTATTTGATTCACTTATATAAACAATTTGGATTTGATGTTCTGGATAAAGATTATGAGGAAGGCGAACTTTTACAGATGTTTAAAGTTCTTGAGGAAGATGAAATAGTTGAGCTTGAATAAAAGAATAATTAGCTAATTAATCGATTAATATTAGACTGATGCTCTCACCGGGGTTCTATAATTCTGGTGGGAGTTTTTTGATGAGATTGAGTTATTTTATAAATTTTAGTCTGCAACTTTAGGTATTAACATTTTGTAATTTCGGATAATTTCAAGAGTAAAATTAAAATTGAAACTTACGAACAAATGTATTATAATAAAACTAGCATAGAATTAGTAATAACAGATGATATTTTAAAGATATATCAAAGGAAGGTGGAAGATGAAGGATTTTATTCAATTCATAAACCCTAATACTTCACTTTTTATTATAGGTAATGGATTTGACTTGATGCATGAAGTTCCATCAAGTTATTATAATTTCAGAGATTTTCTGGGACGGAATAATGAACTGAGAATTGCACTGGAGATTTACATAAAAAAAGATGACTTGTGTGCAGATTTTGAAGAAAGTCTTGCTTATATAGATGATGATGCTATGCTGGGGACAACCAATGATATGATAGATATCTACTTTAGAAAGATCCAATTCTGCCAAACCTCTTATAGATATTTTAAGCAATAAATCTAAATTTATAAATTTCAATTATACTGAATTTTTAGAGATAATATATGGAATACCCAGAAAAAATATCTGGTATATTCATGGAGATAGAAGAGACAAAAACAAAGAACTGATTCTAGGACATGCCCCTGAATCTGAATTTGAAAGAAAAGATAATACAGATAAATTTGGTAGAAAGTCTTCAAAAATAAAAAATCAAACAGCATATGATTTGCGTGAAACGGCAGGTTATGGTTTGATTGAATATTATGATGCTACCACCAAGAAATCAGATTATGTGATTAAAGACAATAAAGATAAATTTGAGGATTTCAGATACGTAGAAAATGTAGTTGTTATAGGTCATTCTCTTTCACAGGTGGATTATCCCTACTTTAAAGAAATAATTAAGCATAATCAGAATGTTGCAGACATGAACTGGCATATCAGTTGGTATAGTTATGAAGACTTGAAACGAATAAAGCAATTTGTGTCAGGGATGAATATTTCAAATTCTAAGGTAAAGATTTTTAGGACATAAGTAAGAGTATAATTGCATAGTTGCTATTTAACTCAAATTATTCTTTTAAATCAGTAACTAATACTATATAATAAGAACAAGAAAGGGGGAAAAACAATGCCAAAAGGTGAATTTGTCAAAGATTTATTAAAAGCTTTTAATAAAAATGATTATCAGGCATTTAAAAAAGTTGCAGAAAAAATAGTTGAGGATGAAAAATCTAAGTCACATAATAATCTTGCTAATTCTCTTCAGAAGGTAATAAATTCGTTTGATGAGAATAACTCTCCGTTAACTAATTATTCTAATACTGCAGCTGATAATTATTTTGTTAATTTTCCCCGGGATCAAAAAGACGGCTCTGATCTAATTTCAATTATTAATCCCAAAAATTATTTAGAAGATGTTATTTTATCTGAAGAAAATGAGCAGGTAATAAATAGAGTTTTAAATGAGTATTTTAGTGCAAACAAACTAAAAAGATATAATATTGATGCTAAAAGAAGATTACTATTTTGTGGACCACCGGGTTGTGGTAAAACTTTAACTGCAAAGGCTATAGCAAAAGAATTAAATCTTCCTTTACTATATATTCACATGGACTCACTAATATCTTCTTATTTAGGAGAAACAGCTTCTAATTTAAGAAAAATATTTAAGTATGCAAGTCAGGATAAATGGGTTATATTTTTTGATGAATTTGACACAATTGCTAAAAATAGAGATGATAAAAATGAACACGGAGAATTAAAACGGTCGGTTAATACCTTTCTGCAGATGCTTGATAATTTTAAAATAAATACACTACTTATTGCAGCCACTAATCATCAGCATTTATTAGATAATGCTATTTGGAGAAGATTTGATGAAATAATGTTTTTTGATAAACCTGATAAAAACAAAATTAAGGAAACTATCCGAAAAAAAGTTAACATCTTTAAATCTGATTTAGACTTAGATAAAATCGCAGGTAAATTTATTGGTATGTCTTATGCAGAGATAGAAAGAATTGCTAAAGAAGCAATGAGATACTGCATTTTAAATGATAAGTCAGTTTTAACAAACAATATTTTGCTAAATTCTTTAAAAGATGAAAAGCGGAGAAAAAGTGTTTATGCCAAAATTAATTCACAGGGGTGAAAATAAGTGGCTGCAGAAAAATATCCTTACGAGAATTTAAAGATAGTAGATATAAGTCATGATAAGGGTGGAAGATATAAACCTGATAGAGGATTTCCGTCTATAAATGTGAAAAACAAGATAAAACATGCTGATAAAATAAAAAAAGATTTAGGGAGTCTAACTGATGAAATTAATCAAAAAGCATCTGAGCAGGGAATCGATCCTAAATTAATTTTTAAGATAAAATTTAAGCAAAATGTTTCTGAAAAAGATCTTGCACGGTTCGGCTGTGATTTCCTGGGGGACTTAGCATCTGAAAATAATGCTCAGGTAGTATTTAGTGATCGGGAGAGACTAAAAACTTTTTATCAAAAATGGGAAAAGTTTCACAGCGATGATTTAACTCCTGAAGGTAATCCTAAACATAATAATTTTTTTGCTAATATTATATCTTTAAGTCGATTAAGTGCAGAAGATAGGAAAGGTTTTAAATTAAAAGATATGGATATCGAAGCAGATGAGACATATTTTTTAGATGTGGATTTATGGTTTAGTGGTACGAGAGATGAATGTCTTAAAGATCAGGAAAATATTAAAAAAATATTGGGAGACGAAGGAAAAATCACTGATTTTTATATTGGTGACAGCATTCATTTATTAAGAGTTAAGGCAACTGGTGCTAGATTAAAAGAATTGCTGGAAGAAGATAGAGTTTGTCAGATTGACATTCCTCCCAAATTAATATCTGAATTTCATCAGAAATTGGATCTTGATCTTGATAAGTTGAATCCAGGAGAAGTAGAAGCAGATTCTCCAGCGGTGTGTGTGATTGATAGTGGAATAGTACCTGAACATCCTTTAATTCGTAATACATTAGTTGATAGCAAAGTATTTAGAGAAGATCTGGATGATGATATTGATGAACATGGTCATGGAACAATGGTAGCAGGGATTGCTGTTTATGGTGACCTGGAAGAATCGATAGAAAATGGATTATTCAAACCATCAGCTCGATTATTAAGCGCTAGGGTTACTGATTCAAATTCTAATCTTGGACCAGATGATAAGCTGTATATAAAACAAATTGAAGAAGCTATAAAATACTATCATGAAAATTTTAATTGCAGAATTTTCAATCTTTCTCTGGGGGATCCGGATGATTATTTTTCAGAGCAGCAGTATCAGAGTCGATGGGCTCATGTTCTTGATAATTTGGCTCGCAAGAGAAACTTAATTATTGTAATTTCTACGGGTAATATTAATGAAAAACATTTTAATCAAGATTTTGGCTTAGAAGGAGAGCAAATTAAAAAGAACTTTCCTTTTTA
>Ga0182234_10384_pt1 | contig 11171 bp, 19 predicted proteins | sample hydfratesGB_TM_A_FD_145595 | JGI IMG/M metagenome (GOLD analysis project Ga0182234, IMG submission 145595) | Subsurface microbial communities from deep shales in Ohio, USA - hydraulic fracturing test GB_TM_A | ecosystem: Environmental > Aquatic > Deep subsurface > Shale gas/oil reservoir >...
ATAAAAAGGCTTGTGATCCTAACTCGGGAATTTTATTATTAGAAATATTGGATAGCATGGAACATATTAGTGATCAGATGGCTGATATCGCTCATAGTATTATTGAAATATATGAAGAAAGAGAACTAAAAAGTTATGAAGATGATGTAAAAGTAGTATAAATTTACAAAGATTTAACATTTATATTTATGATGATTAAGCAAAAAATACTGTTATAGCAGTCATTATGGAAGGTCTGATTAATTTAAATAATCCGATTTACTGCAATGTTACTGCAATAGCAAAAATAGAAGCGATTTTATGGCCCTAGTGGGGATTTTCCCTGCTGGGGTCTTTTTATTTAAATAAAGGAATTTTTTTCTTAATCGTGAATTATGTATTAAGAATATTTTTTAGGGAGATTATTTATGAGAAAGTATACAAGATTGTTTATTAATTTAATTTGTGTTCTTCTATTAATTTTAGCTTTAAAATCACAACCTTATAATTATTACATATTACTACGCTGGACAGTTTTTTTAGTAGGAATGTATAATATATATATTTCATTTCAGAATGAAGATAACATATATGTATTCTTATTTGCACTAATTGTTATAATATTTAATCCTGTATTACCTTTTTATTTAAAGAGATCTGTCTGGCAAGTTATAGATATTATTGCTGCTGGGATTTTTTTAATTAGAAGTTTTAATTTTAAAGAATAAAAAGAGGGGGGAGTAAAATGTTATCTTTATTTGTTTTATTATTTGAGATTTTTATATCTTTGGTCATTAATATTCAATTATATTCAATGATTTGGTGGATTACAATAATTGCTTTTCCTTTGATGATGATTATATTTAGGATTATTCTGAATCCAATGCAGTTTTTTAAGAAACAAACTAAGAAATATTTAGATATTATTTATACCTTCACTATGTTTATTTATTTAGTTATTCATGCTTATACTTTCTATATTAATATAGGGGCATGGTATGGTGCAGTTATTGGAATAATAATAACATATCTTTTCGCCAATCTTATACCACCTAATGAATGGAATAGGATGGGAATATAAAGGGTGAAATAAAAATTTTAATTCCATCAACTATTAAGTAAAAAATTAATTTTAGAAATTTAAATTTGTTGGATATGAATCTTATTATAGGGAAAGTTAATTGTGGTATGAATAAATAAAGTGAGAGGAGAAAAAAATGTTTGATTTTTTTAAAAGAAAACCAAAAGATGACTTAAATTCTGTTGAATTTTTAACTATTGTTTTGGAAAAAGGATCTAAAACTATTAGTATTATAAATGATGTTCTTAAAATGGAAAAAGAGACAAGTATAAAAAAATATCAGGATAATATTAATATTGATGAGTTATTAGGGGCGATTTTTGGTGCTTCTTTTGGTATCTTGAATGGCTATTCTAAAGCCATACCTAAAAAGCGAGGGCAAAAAATAAATAGATATTGTAAAAGTATATTAATGAGCTCTAAATTCGAATCAAACCCTAAAATTATTAAGATAAGTATAATTGAAAAATATGAAGAAGTATTTCGAGAAGCAATAAATAAAAATATTAATCCTTTTGAAGAAATTTCAGGGGTGTTACTTGTCCGTAGTTTCAAAAAGCGAATTGAAAAAATATGTATTCCAGGTACAAATAATTTGAATCCATTTATTCATCAAGCAATTGCAGATATTATAGCTATGACAGTTACTGATGTGATGAAATTTTGGAAGGATAAATAATAATTTTATTTATTAATCTTAGATATAAGATTTTACCAGAGGATTTATTTAAATAGAGATATTTTTTTAATAGCTATTCATATAGCATTAAATAAGGAGATGAAATTATGAAGAAATTTGAAAGGTTTATTATTTATCCGCTTCTTTTTATTGCTCTGTTTTTTAGTTTTGCAGATGATGGCTTGCAGCAGACGACAGCTCAACAGGTTTATGATGAGATTATTGCAAAAAATATAAAGATAGTTAATGAGGATGGAAAGACAATGATTGAATTGAGAACTAGAAAAGCTGATGAAGATGATTTTTTGAATCTTATTGATTATGATTCTGGGAGTATAATTATTTCTGGCGACTATTCACAAGAAAATTATAAAGATGAAACTTTAATAAGTACCAATAGTATATTATTTAGAGAATATAATACTGAAAGCGAAGATTCTTTTCCATCTTCTAGTAGTTTTTTGTCATCTAATTATTTTTCCCTTAGTAGTAAAAATACATCTATTAAAATGAAAGTAGATAAAAGTGATGGCAGTAATATTACGATAAAAAATAATTCAGCTAGGATAACAGATAAAAATATTAATAATCATAAGCAATATGTTAATTTCATTCAAATAGGTAGGAACAATACATATTCTGAAGCAGGGGAAACCAATCTTAATTCTTTTTACCCGAGTATAAGTTTTTATTATGATGAAATTAAAGATAATAAAGATTTTTATTACCCGACTTTTAATAATTTGAAAACAGAAATAACTAGGAGAATTGAATTAAAACAAAATGGGAATAACAAAGTTTTTATTGGAAATATTGAAGAAAGTGGATTAATTGACTTAAGAAATAATAATAATTCAAGAATAATTTATTTAGGATCTACTGCTGCTAATAATGAAGGCAAATATGGTGGTCATGGATTAATAGGAATTTGGGATAAATATGGTGAGGACTATAAAGGATATTCGTATAAATAAAATAATGTAAAAAGGAAGATGAAATCAAATGAAAAAAGTAAAATGTAAAAGTTGTAAAACTGATTTATTTGAAGGTGATTTTGAAGGATTTTTAAGAATTACTTGTCCAAATTGTAATAAGAATAATTTGATTTATATAAACGCTGAAAATAAATTAAGTTCGTTTATAGAAATGAAGGATGACAATTAAATAAAATAAAACAAAATATTATCCTAGGGGATTAACTCCTAGGATTTTTTATTTTTAACTTCATATATCCACTTTTCAACAGAATTATAATTAGCTTTTCCTGGTAAAGTTTTTTTAAGTTCTTCTTGTATTTTAGGTATTATTTGATAAGAGGGCAATTTACTGTCTAAATATTTATTCTTATATATTTCCTGTGCTAAATTTTTTCTTTTTCTAGTGACTCTTGTAGTCTGTGCATTTTCGCAATTTGTTGAGCAATATATCCGCTTATTATTTGTTGATTTAAAAATTTGTTTACAACTTTCATTTTGACAAACTTCATATTTTGCTCCTTCCACTAAGTCTAAATATATCATTAAATAAATAGCATGGTATAGATTAGAATATTCCCATCCAAACTCCCATTCATTTTTCTTCTCATTAAAATACGGTGTTGGATTTATTGATTTCAGGTCAAAAAGAGTCATTATTTCAAAGATATTATCTTTATTACTCTTAGCATCTAAAATCATTTTAGATAAATCCTGAATTTTAGTTGCAGCCTCTTTCCATAATAATAAAGGTTCACAAAACCATTTTCTATAAATATAATTTTTGTTTTTATATTCTTCATATTCATACCAAAGAGAATGTTGCTCGTTGGATAAAGCACCTTTTTTTGATAATCCTTTATCATTATATTCTATTATTTTTCTTTTTTTATAAGGAGGTACATCCCATAGGCCAAAAAGACCCCATTTATTCACATACTCCAGAATGTTTTTATTACTATCTAAATCTAAATTTTGTAGATCAATATGAGGGGCATAGTTATTATTAGGGGCTTCTGGTTGAGTATTAGGATTATTATTTAAGTGATCTAAAGGATTGATCCATTTACCTATAGAATTTTCTGTAGGCAATATTAATATTATTCCTTCTTTTGATTCTTCATATTTATAATTAGAAAATTTCCACCACTGTTTGCCCTTTTTTAATGCTTTAGCCATATTACCTTCTCCTTGTGTAAGGGGTTTGTAAATATTTATCATTACTTAGATAATACCTTATAATGAATTCAGAGTCAAGGAGGCGGGAAAAAATGATAAATAACAATCTAAAAAAATTTCGAAAAGAAAAAGAATGGTCACAATTTGAATTAGCTAAAAGATCGGATATTCCGCAGTCAAGAATCAGTCAGATAGAAAATGGCAAAATTGAAGCTTATCCAGGATGGAGGAAAAGAATATCTGTTGCTTTAGATGTCGAAGAAGATAAAATCTTTCCTGAAAACAAACAATAATTGGGGGTAAAGTAATGAAAACAGCAGAAAAATACAAAGAATATAAAGGACCAGAAGATTTACCAGGAATGCTTAGAGTTAAAGATTGTGCAGAATATACAGGAACAAATTCTCAGAAGTGGTACGAGATTTTCAAAAGACAAGATTTTCACTCAATAAAATTAGGGGGCCGTTATGTGGTTGCAAAAGAGGAATTTTTAAGATGGCTTAAAGCTCAGAGCCAGAAATAAATGAGAACTCCAAAAGGAGGCAGAAAATGAATGAGCAAGATCACTTATGATTCAGTAGAAAAAAGAATAATTGCAACAGTATTAGATGACAGATCGCCATTTAGCTTTGATAACTTTAATGAATTGACATCAGAACATTTTGATTTAGAAATAACGAAAAAAGCTTTTGAATGGATAAAAAACCAATTAGAAACTGATGATAAGATTTCTCTTTTAACTATACAATCAGCAGGCGTTTTAACTGACAATCAAATGGAACAATTGATAGATTTCAATGAGAGTATGCATTTAAAATTAATGTCAAATGATGATCTTGTAAAGAAATTAAAAGAAAGAAAAAAGATTCGTGATAGAGAAGAATTAAAAAATAAAATTTCTAAGATGATTGATGAAGGTAAGAGTTCTGAAGAAATCGCAAGTGTTGTAGAAGCATTAGAAAACTCAAGAGTTTGGGAAAAACCAATTCCAATAGTAAATCATAATATTTCTGAATTTAAATTAGAGTTTTTAAATGTAGATTATTTCAGAGATATGGTTGAAAATGTTTCAGAATTTACTCAAACACCTAAGTTAATGCCTTTGTTGATTGGTTTAGCTTCACTTGCAACAGCATTAGCAAAAAAGGCAGTTGTTCAGATTAAAACAGGATACCAAGAACCACTTAATTTATTTTGCGTTGTCTTCATGGGTCCGGCAAATAGAAAAAGTAGTATTTTTAGATTATTAACTAAACCAATAGAAGAAAAACAGGAGCAACTGAGAGAAGAAGTAAAAGTTGAAAGACGACATTTGAACAAAAAGAAAAACATTTTACAAGAACAGTTGAGCAAATTGGAGAAAGCTGCAGCAAGTGCTACTGATACCAATAAACAAAGAGAATTATTTGAGAAAGTATATATTTTAAGTGATGAAATTGAGGAAATGGAGATTCCAGCACTTCCAAAGTTAAAGGCTTCTAATGTTACACCGGAGCAGATGAATATATTGCTTGAAGAAAATAAAGGTAGATTGGCAATTTTATCTGATGAAGGAGGTATATTTAAAATCTTATCCGGCCAATATTCAAGAGTAACCAATTTAGAGGGGTTTAATAAAGGTTGGGATGGTGGCAATATTACAGATGATAGAGTTGGAAGGAGTAGCGTTAATGTTAAAAATGCAGCACTCACTTTAGGCCTGGCAGTCCAACCGATAATATTTGAGGATTTGCAGAATAAAAGAGCTTTCAGACAAGAGGGTGCAATCGGCAGAATGTTTTTGGGCTTTCCGAAATCTAAAATAGGGCATAGAAAAGTAGGATTCAATGCTCCAGAACTTGATCAGTTAGTTGTCAATGATTATAAAAGAGCTATGCATGGCCTTTTAAATATGCAACCTATGGAAGTTGATGACTCAGGCGAATGGAAACCACATGTAATTAAAATGACCAGAGAAGCAAAAGAAATATTTTATAATTTTGAAGAGGACATAGAAAGAAGAATGGGTCCAGAGGAAGATTTAAGTAGTATGGTTGACTGGGCCGGAAAACTTAAAGGCAATTTAGCAAGGGTTGCCGGCATATTCCATCTAGCAAGTAAAATAAATCCAAAGACCGGGCAAGCACCTCAAGACATCTGGCAGCAGAAAATAGAGCCAGACAGCATGAATGCAGCTATTGAGTTAGGAAAAATATTGATTCCTCATGCTAAAAAGGTATATGGTTTATTGGAGATTGATCCAGAGGTTGAGCTTGCTAAATATGTATTAGAAAGAATTTTGTCCTCAGGTGAAGAAAAAATAACTAAAAGAGATGTTTACCGATTAGTTGAAAAGAAAAAAGAAATCAAAAAAGTCAAAGATTTAGATAAAATATTAGCCTTTTTAGAAGAAAGATATTATTTGAAAGTTATCAAAAGAGAAAATAATAAACCAGGCAGAAATCCAAGTCCATTAATAAAGTTAAATCCTGAAATAATTAAACATACTAATAGCGACAATATAGACAAAATAACAAATAAAATTAATAATGTCGATTATGTCGATAATGTCGATACTATTAAAGACTCAGAATTTGATGATTTACGAGAGGTGGTTATCTAATGTTTGCAGCTGAAATAATTAAAAAATTAGAGCAGGCCGGTTATAAGTTGGTTATCCAGTTCGGCCAGAAGCTCAATTTAAAATTAGTAGATGAAAAGAAGTCTAATAATAAAGATGAAATTAAACATCTAATAAATGAACTCAAAAATAATAAATCAGCTGCAGTTAGATTTCTAAAATACAGATATGATCCGAGGCCAGACTTAAAAACTGATCATCATTTCTGGAAGCAAGTATTAAAGAATGCTGAACAGATAGACGAGAATTTATATTCTAATCTGCATGGAATTAGGGCAGTTGGTGGGATATTGCAGGTTAAGAATAATAAGCTAAGGTTAGAAGCTAGCCCCGACAAAGTCCAATTTTGGGATACTCAGGAGCATTGGAAGGAGGCCAGGAAAGAATATTTAATTCCATATAGAACAGAAATTGCAGAGATATTTAAAAAGTTGCTATATAAATAAAAAAAGCCCAGTTAGTGGCTGGACTTAAATCAATGGAAAGAGAGGTACTTATCTCATGTATAGTTTATCAGATAGTTATCATGAAAAGCAAATAAATAAGTTAGATCAATTAATGGTAAAAGCTTATAAATTAAATCATAAACATTATAGTTTTTTGCTTCAATGGAAAGTTGAACACTTACAAGCTATCAAGAATTAAATATATTGCTGGAGGTTATAACAGACAATGCAAGCGTTAAATTATAGATATACAGCAGCAGAGCAGAAAAAGTTATTAAAGAGTTTAACAGTCCTGATAGATACGAGAGAACAGAAGAATCAACATATTACATCTTATTTAGATAAAAAGAAAATTAACTATAGAATTAAAAAATTAGATTTCGGAGATTACTCTTTTCTACTTCCCAAAGATGAAGAATTGGGAATAATCAGAGATATTTATTTTAATGATCAGATAGCAGTTGAGAGAAAAGCCACTCTAAATGAATTAAGCAACAATTTTACTCATGATAGAACTCAATTTGAAAACGAATTAATTAGATCGAATAAGGGAAAGCTAATCTTATTAATAGAAAACAGCAGCGGCTATGAGGACATGATTCAACATAATTATAGAACTCAATATAATCCTAAATCATTTCTGGCAACGCTGCATACTTTTCAGCACAGATATAATCTGAATGTAGTTTTCATTAGGCCTGAATTAACAGCAGATTATTTATATCAATGCTTCTATTATTGGTTAAGAGAGAATATTAAGTGATTTTAATGGAAAACAGGGTAGGGGGAAGGGGTGAGTCGAAGTCGGTATCTATAATATATATATGCCCTCCCGAATATATGAAATAAATTTTAAGCTATTTCAGATTATTTCAATTACCATATATTAACAATTGAGAATTATTTTTTATAGTCCATGAAAGATTAAAGAAAGGATGATAGCTTATGAAAGAAGTAAAAGAAAAAAACTTTGAAATATGCGGGGCTAAAACTAAAAAAGATGGATCTCCCTGTCAAAAGCCGGCAGGTTGGGGTACTAATCATCAAGGTGTAGGTAAATGCAAGTTACATGGAGGAGCCAGCCCAATAAAACATGGAATGTACAGTAAATATACCAGTCATAGATTAGGAGAAATGGTTGATAAATTAGCAGATGATGAAGAATTACTTGATTTAAGGAAGTCTATAGCCCTGCAGCAGTCCATTATTTTATCTATTTTAGAAAAGTTAGAGCAGGGAAAACTGGAATTTAACCAGAGTTTAGCTAAAACTCTTAACACTTTAGCTGATAAATTAGGCAGGAATATCGAGAGAAGGCAGAAAGTTGAAGAGGGAGAAAAGTATGTTTTAGAGGTTACCGAGGTAAAAAACATTGTTAATCAGGTAGTAACAATAGTAAATGAGGAAATAAGGGATGATTCTGCTGTTAAAAGAATTGCAGGCAGGTTAAAGGAGGTTAAATATTAATGAGTACAGTGAGCAAACACATATTAAATGAAATAGCCGATAAATTAGATAATAAAAAAGATGATTTTCAAATGCAAATAGAGAAACTTGATGCTTTAAGCCAAGAAACGCTTGAAATTCTAAATGAAATTGTTGTTTTGTACGAGAAAATGGAATTAGAAAAAGAATTATCAGAAGAAGAAAGAGAAAAATTATTAAGTTTAATTGATCAACTTGAAGAATCAGATGATTATAAGGATATTATTAAAAATTGAAAATATATGACCTTATATTCATTAAATAATAATATATATATGTTTTATTGACCATATAATACCTTTAAACAAAAGTAAGTCCATAAAAACCCAGTATATCTATTCATTTTAGGGTTATAAGAGATTTATTGCTGGTCCTTATCATCTACAAACTTAAATATTTCATTAAAATCAGTAATTTCTAGGGCCAGCATTATTTCTTCTAAAGTGTGAAATTGGATACCTTCTGTTTCTTCTTTTATCATTCTATAAATTGTAGGATATGTTAAATCAGTTTGTTTAGCCAGCCAGTACATGGTTTTCTCTTTTTCTTCTAGTATATCTTTTATTTTTAATTTAATCACAAGATCACTTCCTTTAATGACATTATATCGAATATATGTAAGTTTAGAAATATAATTTTAAACATATACTTGAAAGTATATATACAAAAGTATATAATATAATTAAGAAATAAAAAAGATTAGAAAAGATTATAAAGGTTGGCCAGTTTTAAAGGTATTTTTTTATTTATTTAGTATGACAAAAACCGACAAAGGGGGAGGTATAATGTTATCTGAAAAAGTTAGAATTGCAAAGCAGAAAGAATTATTAAATTACATTAATGACATAAGAAGTACAGCAGCAGATATGAAAATAACAATTTGTCCCTTAGTAAAAGAAATGCAGTTAGAATCTATAGACTTTAGAGTTGAAAAAGTAAAAACCCTTATTAATGAATTATGTTGACTGGAGGTGATTTTTTGAAAGTTACAATCAGGTTAAGGGAGAATAAGGACCAGCATTTAATTAATTGGGTTAGATCATTAGAGGAAGGCAGCCGGTCTAGAGTGATTAGGAATATTTTGAAAGCCAATACTAATAAAAGGGGTAATAAATAATGAAAATATTTAAGAAAACATTACCGGAAGATTTAAAAGCCTGTTTATACAGTCCAGAAGGAAATAAAAATCTACTTCTCAATAAAAACTTAAATAAGGCAGAGAAAGAAAAGATTAAAGATGAAGCTAACTCAACTTACTTAAAATTAAAAATATGGTCATAAATAATCTTAATTTCTAGAGGGAGGTTTTAAAGATGGCCAGAGGTGATGGAGAGGGAACAATTTATAAAAGAAAAAATGGTCGGTGGTGTGGACAGGTAACAGTAGGAACAGATCCAAAGACCGGCAATCCAATTAGAAAAACTTTTTATGGAGATAAGAGGAAAGAAGTTGCCCGTAAAATGACAGAATTAAGGCAAAAAATATTTGATGGATCATATATTAAGCAATCAGAAATTACAGTAGATGAATGGTTTAAACAATGGAATGAAGGCAGAAAAAATACAGTTGCATATAGCACATACCGGGTTTATGGATCATTAATTAGAAATCATATTGCAAAAGAAATAGGAGATGTAAAATTAAAGGATCTAAAAACTAGACATTTGCAAGAAATATTAAATGATAGATTTGATAATGGATTAAATTCTGGAAGTGTTAAGTTAATATATGCAGTTGCTAATAAAGGATTGAAACAGGCAGTAAAAGAAAAGTTAATATATAATAATCCAGCAAAAGCGATAGAGTTACCCAAAAAGCAGGAAGAACAAAAGCTGCATACCTGGAATAAGAAGCAGGTAAATGAATTTCTGGCCCGGGCTAAAGATCATAGATATTATATGATTTTCTTTTTAGCAGTTAACACCGGCATGAGAAGGGGCGAATTACTGGGGTTAAAATGGGAGGATATAGACTTTAATAAAAAGAGATTAGAAGTTAAAAGACAGGCAATTAGAACAGATAAGGGTATTATTCTTAAGAAGCCAAAGACAGAAGCCGGCAACAGAGTTATACCAATTACAGATAATATTATTAAAGAATTGAAAAAGCATAAGATCCGGCAAAATGAAAATAAATTAGCATTAGGTAGTAATTATAAAGATCGGGATCTAGTTAACTGCAATAAAGTTGGTAAACCGATTAATCCAGTTAATACTTATATAGAATTTAAGAAAATAAGCAGATCCATTAATTTACCTGAAATAAAGCTGCATGATTTAAGGCATACATTTTCATCACTATTTTTAGAGAATGGAGGAAATATAAAAACATTACAGCAGATATTAGGGCACAGTAGTATTTCTGTTACTATGGATACATACTCACATGTAACAGATGAAATGCTGGATAGTGCAGCTAAAAATATGGATAGCATGTATAAGATAGCCGGCACTTAAGCCGGTCTTTTTTTTACTGCAATGTTACTGCAATAAGGATTAAAAACAGGGTAAATTACTTAAAATGGATTACAAGCCAAAAATCAAAGATTACTATCATTTAGGGTTTCGCAGACTACCTTAAAAAGGGCTAAAAAGGTCAGAGTTTACAAAGATTTAACATTTAAATAGACTTATTTGATTAGAGCCTCCTTTTTATGAGAGGCTCTTTTTGCTATAATGGAGATAGTGACTTAACTAAATTAACCACAGAAATCCAGGAGGATTTATAA